>Ga0233439_10000360_pt1 | contig 69936 bp, 73 predicted proteins | sample SI_123_September_6_FD_182713 | JGI IMG/M metagenome (GOLD analysis project Ga0233439, IMG submission 182713) | Seawater microbial communities from Saanich Inlet, British Columbia, Canada - SI_123_September2016_100_MG | ecosystem: Environmental > Aquatic > Marine > Inlet | place: Canada: British... | reverse complement strand
GCCAAAGCGTTTGTAAGAAAGATGCCACAAAAGGGAAGCACAGTTATTGATGAGCAGACAGGAGAGAAATATTATGCAGAGTAAAAGACGAACTGATTTTGGGATACCACATACGAAGTAATCCTACGACAACGTTATTTGTGAGAAAATCGAGTTTTAGAAACATGTTGGATGGGAAATTTCTCAGTTTAGTGGTAACTTTCTCATTATTGCTATTTTTCCCAATAATTGATGCTGAAGCATCAGGTAATTCTAACCTGTTTGTATCTGCTGAAAATTCACAATTTGATAATCGTTTTGCAGGTTCGATGGTTATTGAAGTTGTAATTGATGATCTTAATTTGAAGGATACTGGTGAAGGGGAAGGAGAACCAGATGTAACAATTAATGGAAAATCATTACGAATGGTTCAGGCAACTGATGGGAATTGGTATGCATATTTTGCAAATGTCAATCAAGCAAAATCTGCTGATGCTACAGTTGGATTGGCCGGAAAAGGATTAGATTTTGGTGAATTTTGTAGCCGTGATACCTCCTCAATTGTAATTGGGATTACTCTTTCTGAAACTGACGGCTTTGCAATTCCTAGATCTGCCACTGGAGCAACTAATGGAGATACTTCTTTTTCTCAATGTACTGGCTCTCCAACTGGAAATATTTTGAATAATGTCGTCAGAAATGCAAAATCTATCAATACAAATCCAAACGTACCAACTGGACAAATAGGATTAGATTCTAATGCTTGGCCCTTCATTCAACTTTTTTCATTTGATAACATTAACATTCAATACAATCCTGCTGGTCCATCTCAACAAGTTTCATTAGACTATGATGAAATAAAAGATATTTCAATGTCCCTTGATAGAATTCTTTATCCAAATAACGCAGAAGTGTTTTTGACAATTAATGATATTCAATTAAATCAAGATCCGACAGATGAAGATTCTTGGACTTTTGATATTGGTGCATCCCCTTCAACATTTTATCAAGCATATGATAATTCGGGATCAAACTCTGCAAATGGCGGTGCTGGATTGGTGGATTTAGTTCCTAATCTTTTAGATATTGGATTTGAAGATAATGGAATACTTTCTGTAAATACTGGTAATGTAATTAAATTACAATCTAATGATGAACAACCTAGTACTAGTGTAACTGATGGAACTACAACTTACTCTGAAATTTTAACTCTTGTTGAAATTGGTCCAAATTCTGGAATCTTTGATAATGCTGATGATGATGATCATTCTACGTTGGGCATTTTAGATGATGCGCCTAGAGGACAATCTGGCTCAGTTATATACGATAAAAAATCTATTTCTATTGTTACTGGTTCTTCATCTGCTACAGTTTCTGTAGTTGAACCCATTCTTACTATTGGTGATGGCTCTCAATCTCTAAAACCTGGTACTGAACTTCCAGTGGTGTTAATTGATCCTGATATGAACATCAATTCTGGTTTAAGAAATGAATTGGATGTTTTTGCTCCATCGGCAATTATCCCTACACTCACAATTGGAAGTCCTATAACTCTTGAAGATGCTTTTGATATCCAATTCCACTCTGTTTCTCCTACTCTAACTGGCGGTGACGATTCTAATTCTTCTGTACCTGATACTAATTCTGATAGGCTCATTATTGATACATCTAATGTCGCAAATGGCTCATATGAGATGATCTCGATGAATTTGGGAATTAGCGCCTCATCTTTGACATCTTCACTTCTCGATGTTTCTAATTCCAATACAGATGGTACTAACTGGATAAATTATGATTTAAGATCATTTGAAAATGATTTGGAAATTTCTGATTTTAGTGATGCCTCGTTTATTCTCTCATTTGGAACACTTGGTTCCTCTCCAATTACTATTGTTGATTCCGGTGATATCTCTACATCTCAAGGATTTATTCAAATTGACGATGCGGATATTTCTGCAATTTCTAATGAAAGTGGAACTGTATTTCTTGTAATTAATTCTACTGGAACTAATAAGATAATATCCATTTCAAGTGAAACAAGTGATCAACCCATAGTGTTTGACTTTTTTTCATTTGGAATTGAAAATTCAAACGATGTGAATAATTCTATTTATCGTTTTGAATTAGAAGAAACATCTGATAACTCATCTACGTTTGATGGTACTGTGGAGTATTCTGTTGCAAACCAATTGAATATTTTAGATCCTCAATTCATTCAAACAATCCAAACCATTGATGATCAAATTAAATTCATTGTCACTGATAGGTTAGTAGATGATGAAGGGATATCCATATCATATTCTGATCTTGATGTATCTGGAGTATTTACAACAACATCTACAAAATCTGATGTTGATACAAGTTCTGGTATTTTATCATCTAACTCTAAATCTTATCGTTTTGGACAACTTGTTACATTAACACTTCATGATCCTGATCTTAATTTGAAAAATGACCTTATTGATATTTATTTTACAGTTAATGATCCTAACTCTTCAAATATTGACACTGTGGGAAAAGATGGAATTATTTTACTTGAAATTTTAATTAAAGACATTCGTTACAAACGTTGCACTATTGATGGTGTTGAATATGGTGGATTGGGTGCTAGTGGTTTCTCTTTGGTAGAAACAGGCCCTAACACTGGTATTTTTGAAGGTGTATTCAAAATGCCATCAAAAATATGCAATGAATCTGGCACCAAATTAATATCCTCAGCAGGTGGCAGTCTTGATGCGAAATATCATGATTCTAGAGATAGTTTTGGAAATACAAATATCTACAGTCTTTTAAAAAACCCATCTCCATCATTTTATACTGCACCTCAACTTAGTGCATATGAAATTGTAAAACCTGTATCTGATAATGTTGAAGATGTAATTCTTTCAGGTAGTTTAGAAAATCATCGAAGAGGAATTCCTTTGGCTGTATCTATAACATCTCCTGATGGAAAAATTCAAAATTTTGCTGCTTTAATATCTAGTAGTGGACACTACAAATCTGTCATTTCAGTTAATGAAAATTCGATGGTTGGAATTTATGAAATTGAATTATCTCATAATGATGAATATGTGAAAACAATTTCTTTCATAGTTTCTGATCCTGTAATTCCACAATGGATTAAAAATAATGCAAAATGGTGGTCAAATGATCAAATCTCTGATGAGGACTTTGTAAAATCAATCCAATATTTAGTCAAAAAAGGCATCATAAGAATATAATCTGGTCAATTTTTCCTTCATTGAAAACATAAATACCTCAAACCAATGAATCAAATTGAAAATGAGACTAACTGAATTCTTGGCATTTGCATTATTATCAATTTCAATTCTATCTTATGGTGTTAGTGATGTTGCTTTTGCAACAAGTGATCCTAACCCTGCATTACCTATATCTACTGACTTAGATATTGCATCTAATGGTGCATCTGTAACCGTTTCTGGTACCGTTACTGATTATGATTCTTCATCACAAACTGCTGGCGCAATTACTTACAAAGTAATATCCCCAACAGATGGGTTTGTAACTATTGGACAAATAATTCCAAATTCTGATGGTTCTTTTGAATTTAATTTTATAGCTGGTGGTATATTGTGGAAAGATAATGGTGATTATACTATTGATGTAAAATATGGTGCAGATTCTTCTAAAGTTTTAGTAAATTATGTTGGTGGTAAACAAGTAATTTCTACTACTGAACCACCACCAGTAGAACCAACCGTAACTGAACCACCACCAGTAGAACCAACCGTAACTGAACCACCACCAGTAGAACCAACCGTAACTGAACCAACCGTAACTGAACCAGAACCAACATGTGGGGCAGGAACTCAATTGGTAAATGGAATTTGTCAAGTCGTTCAATCAGACCCTGACAGTGGATGTTTAATCGCAACAGCAGCATATGGAACTGAACTAGCACCACAAGTACAACTACTTAGAGAAATTAGAGATAACACACTATTCAGTACAAGTTCTGGTACTGCATTTATGGGTGGCTTTAACACATTATACTATTCATTTGCACCAACAGTAGCAGATTGGGAGAGAGAAAATCCAATGTTTAAAGAAATTGTAAAGACTACCATTACACCTATGCTTTCAACACTATCTATAATGTCATTAGCAGATGAAGGTTCAGAAATTGAAGTCTTAGGACTAGGAATTTCTGTAATTGCTTTGAACTTGGGAATGTATATTGCAGCACCTGCATTAATTGGATTCAAAGTAAACCAAATCATTAAATCTAGAAAATAATTTTATTTCACTCTAGGTTATTATACTGAAACCTCTTCTGATATTTCATGCATATGGAATATGAAGAATTTGAATCAATAGATGATTTCCTAATGTATATGGCATCCGCAGCACCGCCAATGAAAAATACCTTGCCTATCAATTCTTACAAAGGACACGTGATGTCTTTTATTCCGTTAAGCCCAGCAACTGGAGAAACATATCTTATGCTTTATGCAAAAGGCTCCCTTGAACCTGGAATTTATGAGTTTGATGTTGCATCAAAATCTTTCAAAAAAGTTGAAGCAGTAGAGAGAGCAGACAAAGTTTACTTTATTTCTATAACCCCAATAAGAAACACTATAGCTGATATTGCTATTGAAAATCTATAATTTCTTTATTTGAAATTTAGGAGCAGTTACAGATCTACTTCTTGCATATTTATCAATAATTTCATCTGGAGTCCTTCCATTGAAAAGATCTTTACATAATCCTCGCAAATATCTCATGATGGCCCAAGTACCAGCTTTAAGAATTCCATACATGAAAACCTTCATTGGTCCGCCATAGGTCTTGTTTCTAAGAATAATAGGAATGATATCATTGATGACTCGTAAGTTATTTTCCCAACATTTCCAAAATAATGTAAATTGTGCTTCATTCAAGTTTCCAAAGTGCATTGAGTTCTTTTCACTAAAGTCTTGGTAAAGTAATGGTGCGACTAAACCTCTGAAATTCATTTCTCTAAAGTCACTCATCATGTCGATGGTGTATTGAACATCATCTGGGGTTTCATCAGGCCAGCCAATTATGATTGTGGCAGCTGGGAACCAGTGGTTCTCATTTAGAATTTTTGCTCCTTCTCTTACAACACTTCCCCATTCTTCAGGAGCAAATGGTTTTGTTTTAACTCCGAGGTGTTTTTTTACCATTGATGGTGATACTGTTTCAATTCCAAGATTAGTTGCAAGCCATCTTCCTGTTCTATCTTGCTCATTAACATGAGAAATTTGTTGCATCAATATAGGATCTGCTGCAACAGCTGAAAATGTCATATGAGTAGTTCCGATAAAATTAGCTCCTAATCCTTTTAGCCCTTTCCATAAATCAACAATTGCATCTCTGTTTGGAACAAAATCCCTATTATCACATCCATATAGTAACATCTCATCAGAATGCAACCAAATAGAGTCGAATCCATAATCTAAGTTGACTTTAGCTTCATGTTGTAATCTCTCTAATGGAAGATCTTTCTTTGATCTTTTATTTACATCACAAAAGTCACATCCTCTTCCACAACCTCTCATTGCTTCAATCAATGAATTAATTGTTGGACCTTCAATGACTGGAATATTTTCAAGATTTCTTACAAAACAATGCATTAGTTCTGGAGCATCATTTTTTTCTAAATCTTGAAATAAATCTACAGCTAGTTCATCTGCTTCTCCAACAACAACTGTGTCAATTCCATGTATTTTCATTCTATCTGATTTTGCTAATTCCCATGCTCCATTACCTCCAACTACAACTTTGAAATCATATTTCTTTTTTAGTTGAATTATGTCTGCACACATTTTCTTAAATTTCATTGCAACATAAGATAATTTTTCTGGAGACATGGTTGTAGTAACTGGTGCCATTCCTAATGGGTCCATTACATTAATTCCAACAACTTTAGTATCTGGACCAATTGATTTGTTTAACATTTCAGGATGTGCCATGAATACATCTTCTTTTTTGTATCCTCCTTGAATCAATGAACTCTCAATTCTTCTTAATCCAACTTGGGCAACTTTTACCTCTCCGGTAATTGGGTCTGTTTCAACTGAAGGACAAAATACTTTATCAAAAACCCATTCAGGTAGAACCTCATATGGTCCACACGCAATAAATCCATAAAGAAAATTTCCTCTATAATTTGTCATTAAACTACGATCAGCAGTAAGTACAACACGTTTGCCAGCCAATTATCCACCTTCTTTTTGGTTGTTATATATCATTTACGAGGTTGATCAATCTGAAATTCTAATCTGAATAATTTTTTCTGATTGCCCTATTTGCAATATTTGCTGCAATTCCACCAGCTGCAATCCCATTATCGATATTTACAACTGATAATCCCAATGAACAGCTTTGAAGCATTGATGCAAGAGCTGCTATTCCTTTCTCTCCATATCCATAACCTACAGATGTGGGAATTCCTATGATTGGAATATCTACTAGTGTGGATACTAGTGTGGCTAATGCTCCTTCCATTCCTGCAGCAACTATGATGCAATCTACATCTTCATTTATCATTTTTTTTAAAATTGGAAAAACTCTCTGAATACCTGCAACTCCTACATCGTAACTTGTAATACATTTGCAATTCATTGCTTCACACATCAATCTTGATTCTTCTGCAACTCCAATATCTGATGTACCTGCAGTCATAATCCCTACCTTTCCACCTTGAAACTTTATTGGTTTTTTAAATAATAACAATGATGATGAATTCTTTCCAGTTTTAATTTTTACTTTTAATCTCTTGGAAAATGATAATATTTTTGGATAGTCTTCTTTTTTGATTCTTGATATTATTACTGAATTGGTTTTTTCTAGAACTTTTTTTGTAATTTTTTTAATTTCATCTAATTCTTTTGGTTCTGCAAAGATTACCTCTGGGATACCTCTTCGTTTTCTTCTGTTAATGTCAATTTTAGCAAAGCCCTCTACTTCTTCAATTGAATATAGCGACAAAAGCTTTTTTGCGTTATTTACTGAAATTTTTCCTTTTTCTAATGATTGCAAAATTTCATGAATTTCCATTGATGAATTTTATTGCTTAGTCTAAAAAAATGCTTAGATCTCAATGCCTGAAATGGCACCCTTTACACTTTCTACTGCTTTATCAAAGACTTGTTTTTCTTCACCATTTAGGTCCAACTCTATAATTTTCTCTACGCCTTTCTTTCCAATGATTGCTGGAACTCCTATTGTTACATCTGAATGACCATATTCTCCATCAAGATACGTTGCAACTGGAATGACTTGTTTTCTATCTCTTACTACTGATTCTAGAATTGCAGAAATCGCATTACCTGGTGCATGAACTGTAGCACCTTTTAATTCAATTACTTTTGCTGCCACTTGTTTTGTATTTAGAACTAGTTCATCTAATTTTTCTTTTGGAAGAAAAGATGATAATGGAATTCCTGATACCGATGAAAATCTTGGTAGTGGTAGCATGTTTTCACCGTGTTCACCAATTACTAATGCTCTGATTGAATCACGTGAATGTCCGGTTGCTTCATGAATAAATTGTCTAAATCTTGATAAATCTAACATTCCGCCCATTCCAAATACTCTGCTTCTATCAAATCCTGATACCTTGTATGTTATGTAGGCCATAGGATCAAGTGGGTTTGTAACTGGAATTATCATAGAGTCATCTGCATATTTTTTTACATTTTCAACCACACTTTTTACAATTGATGCATTAATTTTCAAGAGATCCATTCTTGTCATTCCTGGTTTCCTTCCAGAACCTGCTACTACAACTACTGCTTTTGAGCCTTTCATATCTGCAAAATCATTTGAACCTTTTACTTCGACATCTATTCCTTGCTCTGATAGCATATGGTTGATATCCATTGCTTCTCCTTGAGGTAGTCCTTCAGCCACATCTAGTAATAATATTTGCTCATCCAATCGTTTTAGTGCTGAAAATAATGCGGCATCTCCGCCTACTTTACCTGAACCGATAATTGTAATCATGTAAAACAGTGTTAATTTTGAATAATTAAATCTAATGAAATTCTCAAAATATTAGTCGAATTTATAAGCAATTTTTGATAATTTTTAATCATGGTTATTGTAATAGATCCACAGATTGCTGGCGTATCTGGAGATATGCTTCTTTGTTCATTAGTGGATTTAGGATCTGACAAAAATAAAATAATTGATGGGATCAAAAAATCTGAAAAATTCCTTCCAGATTCTACAATAAAAAAAATTGATTTTGAAAAAATTCAGAAACATGGAATTGAATCTTTACAACTAATTTTAGAAATTAATGAAGAAATTCATGAAAGAAAAGGTTCGGAGATTAAAGCAGCAATAATGAATTCTACAAAAGAACTACATCTTTCTGATAAAGCAAGTTTGTTTGCGAAATCTTGTATTGATACTCTTATTTCTTCTGAATCCAAAATACATGGAATTCCTAAAGAGTCTGTTCATTTTCATGAAGCGTCAAGTATTGATACTTTGGTAGATATTGTTGGAATTACTATTGCACTGGATGATTTGGAATTATTTGAAGAAAAAATTGTTTGTTTACCTGTTTCTGTAGGTGGGGGCTCTGTAACATTTTCACATGGAACGATGTCAAATCCAGCAAGTGCAATTCTTGAGATTTTTAAAAATTCTAATTTAATGATCAAAGGAAATGATGCAAATGGAGAACTTACAACTCCAACTGGAGCCTGCATTTTAGTGAATTTGGCATATGAATCTGTAAAATATTACCCTTCAATGAAAGTTGAATCTATTGGATATGGGGCAGGCCAAAAAGATTTTGATTCTTTTTCTAATACTCTAAAAATTGTTAGAGGTTCTGAAAATAATTTTGAAATTGATTCTGTCAAAATACTTGAAACAAATGTAGATGATGTTTCAGGAGAAATTTTAGGAAATTTGATTGATCAAATCATGGAAAAAGGAGCACGAGATGTTTCAATTTACACTGGAATCACAAAGAAAGGCAGGCCAACTAATCTTGTATCTGTAATTTGTACTGATGATACTCTTGATGAAATAGTTGATACACTTGTATTAGAAACTGGGACTTTGGGAATTAGAGTTTCTGATTCTAATAGATTCGTTGTTCCTAGATCGAATCATAATGCATCTCTAACTTTGAGCGGTCAATCTTTTCAAGTAAACTACAAAAAATCTTCTTTCAAAGGTAAAATTGATTTTAAGATTGAATTTGATGATTTAAAGATCATATCTAATGCCGTTGACAAATCCATTAAGGAAACTGAAGCATTTTTGAGAAAAGAAATTGAAAAATTGGAGATGAGTAATGGATTCTCTTGAAAATCTAGTTAATTGGTTTGATGGAAAAAATAAAGTTATGATTGCCCTTTCGGGAGGAGTTGATAGTGCCCTTGTTGCATATGCTGCATTCCAAAAACTCGGAAATTCTGCCATTGCAGTTACTGCAGATTACAAAACTTTGTCTGCAGAAGAACTTGGCACTGCAAAGCAAATTTGTTCTGAGATAGGAATTCAACAACTTCTTTTGGATTATAGCGAACTTGAAAATGACGATTTTACAAAAAATGATTCTGACCGATGTTTTCATTGTAGAATGGAGTTGGGAGATCATTTGATTAAACTTGCAAAAGAGCATAATGTGGAGGTTATTGTAGATGGTACTAATCTTGATGATTTAGGTGATTATAGGCCTGGAATTGAAGCATTAAAGCAAAATGGAATACGCAGCCCTCTGGTGGAATCTCGTTTCTCAAAATCTAAAATTAGGGAAATTGCTAAACAAATTGGATTGTCTGTATATGACAAACCATCAAATTCATGTCTAGCATCCAGAATTCCTTGGGGCCAAAGAGTAACTGCAGAAAAATTAACTAGAATTGAATTTGGTGAAACTATTGTTAAACAACTTACAAATGTAAAACAAGTAAGGGTGCGTGATATTGATGGTTCTGCAAAAATTGAAGTTGAGAAACAAATGATTTCTAGACTTGATCAAAATATTTTGAAACAAATTACTGAGAAATTAATGATGATTGGGTTTACTTCTGTTGAAGTTGATCAAGAAGGATATAAACCCGGAAAAATTAATGTGATTGCAGATTGATATATCTTGACAATGCAGCATCAACTCAAATTCATGAAGATGTTTTAGAATCAATGCTACCTTATCTAAAAGAACAATACGGTAATGCATCGTCTATTCATAGGTATGGTAGATTAGCTCATAAAGCAATTGAAAAAGCAAGAAAGCAAATTGCACAATTAATCAATGCAGATCCTTCAGAAATTTTAATCACTTCTGGCGGTACGGAATCAAACAATACTGTTCTTAGGGGCATCCCTGTAAATGATTTGAATAATCAGATCATTACATCCTTAATTGAACACGATGCAATTTTGGAGCCTTGTAAACAACTTACAGAAACTGGCTTAAATATTGATTATTTACCAGTTGATAAATTTGGAACTATTGACCCTTCAGAATTAAAAAATCATCTATCTGAGAAAACTTGTCTTGTTTCGATAATGTTTGGAAATAATGAGGTGGGAACAGTGCAACGTATTTCTGAAATTTCTAAATTGTGTAATGAACGAAATATTCCATTTCATACAGATGCTGTTCAAGCAGTTGGCAAGATTCCTATAGATGTAAAAGAATTAGGCATAGATTTACTATCCATTTCCTCCCATAAACTACATGGTCCAAAAGGTATAGGGGCACTATTCATTAAAAATGGAATTAAAATTAATCCTGTGATTTTGGGTGGTGGTCAAGAACATGGATTGCGTTCTGGGACTGAAAATGTTGCTAATATTGTTGGATTTGGCAAGGCATGTGAAATCGCCAAAAATAATTTAGATGAAAATATGACTTATGTCCGTAAACTTCGTGATCTTTTAGTTGACAGAGTTTTAGAAGAAATTACTGAAGTGACTCTTAACGGTGATCCAAAATCCAGATTACCAAATAATGCACATTTTACATTTCTTGGAGTTAATGGGGAAGATCTTATCATTAAACTAGATGAATATGGAATTGCAGCTTCCACAGGTTCTGCATGTTCTGTTAATACTCAAAGAGCTTCACATGTTTTACAAGCAATGGGATTTTCCCATGAACAAATTACTGGTTCACTACGATTGACGATGGGCATTTTCAATAATGAAAATGAAATCAAACAAACCGTTGTATCTCTTAAAAAAATAGTTGAAGAATTAAGATCTGTTTCGCCTTTCAAAGAAAAATATTCTTTTTCTAAAACCTAAATTTTGATTTGAAGTTTATTTCTGGTAACTAAAACTGTAACCATAATTCCAACAATTAAGATAATCATTACAATTGCACCAAATTCAGGAATAACATAAGTTCCAATAATTTCAATATCTGAATCCCCCTGTTCAAAATTAATGGTAATCACTCTAAAATCTGAATTGACAACTGATTCTTGATATGCTACCTCTATGCCATCTATTAGGATGATGAATGTATCATCTTTACCATCTTGTTTTTCTGCTCCTATGAATTCTCTTGGAAGTTCCAATGTAATTCTTCCTTCATCTGGTGCATCAATTTTTACTATTATTGCAAATCCTTCAGAATCTACTATCATATCTTTGACTGCACCTCCAATTATGCTATATTCTACATCAAATGTCCCAAAACTTCCTGCGTCTACAACAAACTCTTCTGTAATCGCCTCAATCTCTTTTGCAGATGAATAAGTAAAACTAGTTTCTATACTTTCGTCTTGGTAGAATACTCTTACTATGTACTCTCCACTACTTTTCCATACATTCCCTTCTGCAATAATCGTTTTTGAGAAACTACCATCTTGAGCTACTTCAATTTGCCTGATTTCTATAAATGTTCCATCATGAATTATTTGTAATAGTACTGGTGTGTCAATGAACTGTGTGGTTACAATTCCTGATATTACTATTGTATCTCCTTCATCATAATTATTGTCATCTGTCTGAACTGAAATTAGTGGCTCTTGTGCAAATATTGAACCTGTTGATATTGTCAGTAATATTACGATGCTGAATAATACTTTTGAATCCACAAATTCCAAAATGCTCGTTTGTATATTTCCTTTACTATTAAAAAATGAAAAAATGAAAAAAGTTGTGTGACTTTTAGTATCTTGGTATGATGCTTAGTCTTGATTTTGCAGATACTGCAATTATTGAGATAATTGCTACTGCTAGAATCATGGCTGCAATTGTACCAAATTCTGGAATCACGTGGGTACCGATTATTTCAATTGTTTCAGCGCCTGCTGGGAACATAATTGTGACTTTGTTTCCAACAATCTGACATTCTGTTTCATTACATTCTTCTCCGTCAACTAATACCATGAAGATTCCTTCTTGGACTGTTGCTGATGGGGATACTGTTAATGTTCCGTCGTCTTCAGCGTTGATCATAATGACAATTGAATTATCATTAGTATTGAGAGTTGCACTAGTTACCATTCCACCTGAAATGCTAAATGGTATACATTGACCATTTGCAGATAGTTCCTTAGCACCACATTGCTTGTTATCTGTTGGTGTTGTGTAAGTTGGTGTATATGCAACTCCACCAGTTAGTTCAACTTGGGCACTATTGCTTTTTTCAGCACTACCATAGTTTACTTTAATGGTGTAGGTACCGTCGTATTTCCACATTGCACCTGCTGTGTTTAGTGTTGTCTCAAAAGTTCCATCTTCTGCTACAACGATTTGATCAATTGTAACGATGGAGTTTAAAGGACTAATCACAGTTAGTGTAACTGGAAATCCAGATTCATTTGCTACTTGGCCTGTTACCATAATCATGTCATTGTGACCATAATCTGTTTTTTCTGTCCAAACAGAAATTGGAATTGTACCAAGTAAATCTTCAGATGCCATTATCTTGGCTTCTTCTTGGGTACAACCTATGCATGATGAATAATTTTCTTCTGCATATGCTGTTGACATGGTTAAAGTACCGACTGCAGTCATTAAGGCTAGTAACGCGAACGTCGTACGGTTGTTCATCTTGTTGCGATTTACACCCGTCTCTATTTATGTATATTTAAAAATGGGAAAAAAGTTGTGTGACTTTTAGTATCTTGGTATAATGCTTAGTCTTGATTTTGCAGATACTGCAATTATTGAGATAATTGCTACTGCTAGAATCATGGCTGCAATTGTACCAAATTCTGGTACTACAACTCCGTCTCTAATATCTACTTCAGTTGAAGCAGTATATTTTGGATCGTTGAATTGTTGTGCAACTACAGTGTAAAATCCATCTTGTTTCCATAATGGTCCACCCACTGTAATTTCTGCAGCAAAGTTTCCGTTAAGCATTGGTGATACTTGATCAATTGTTACCACATTTCCATTTGGTGATGTAACTGTTAATGTGATGTCTTGACTTACTCTATCAGTCATTCCTGTAACTTCAAACATTGAAGAACCATTCTCGATGATTACTGCATCGAGCATAAGTTCTGCATCTGTTGCAGCATTGTTTACGTTTGGTGTGATGATTCCTTCCATATTTGATTCTGTTACAGAAGTTCTTTCGGTCATACCATTTGCTACTTCAACAAGAACATTTAGTGTGTATAATGAATTATTTCCTATACCTTGCATTGCTGTAATTTCATAAAGTCCGTCTTCAGACCATGCTGGTCCGATTTTGAATTCCTTTACAAACTTACCATCGCTGTCTGGTGAAATTTGATCAATTTCTACCACATTATTTCCACTTGGAGATGTCACTCTGAATGTAACATCTGTAAGATTTGAAACTGTTTCACCTATTACAGTGATTGTGGTTGAGCCTTTATCGGCTGTTGCTGTGATCGACATTCCTTGACTTTGTTGTGCAAAAGCATCTTGTTGAATTGAAGTCATTGAAACTAATGACAATGCCATGAGGACTATTGCCATTGATGTTGTAGAACGTTTAAAATTCATACTATTTCCACCCAGCATTATTGCTATTTATGTATATTTAAAAATAGAAAAAAGATGAAATTTAGTATCTTGGTATAATACTAAGTCTTGATTTTGCAGAAATTGCAATTATTGAGATAATTGCTACTGCAAGAATCATAGCTGCAATTGTACCAAATTCTGGGACTACAAATGTGCCGATTATTTCAATCTCTTCAGCCCCTACTGGGAATGCTATGGTGAGTGTTCTGTCTGTTGAAGATATTGTTTCTTCAAAGTCTACTTCTTCTCCATCAATTAAGACGAAAAAGTCGTCATCTCCACCATTAATGGTTGCATCTAATACTGATCTAGGGATTGTGAGTGTGAGTGAACCATCGCTTGTAGCATCAATAGATATGATGAGTGAATTTGCTTCCACATCAGGGGAAATGCCTACTAGTTTTCCGCCTGTAATTTCATATCCTATTAAATCACTAGAACCTTGAACTGAAACTGTTGTGTCAGTTACTGTGGATGGCTTTTCAGTTGGAATGACTGTAGAGCCTCCGAATTCAAATGATGTTGTTGCTGAACGATTTGGAGTTCCATATTGAACTGTAATTGTATAAGATCCTTCTGTCTTCATCAATGAGCCGCCAGCAGTAGCTTCGGAGCTGAATTTTTTATCAGCGCCAACTGTTACTTGTGCAATTGATACCAAATTTCCGTTAGGAGCTTTGATAATTACACTTACTGGAGTTCCTGAATATAGATCTCTTACTTCACCTGTTACTAGAATTGCTTCACCTTCTGAATAGGAGGCCTTGTCTGTAGTAACAACAATCGAGCTTTGTATTTGTCCAAATGCTGGTGCCATACCAATACTTACAATCAAAATTGCAGTTAAGGCAAACACCGATAGATGGGCTTTCATTGTTTTTACGCCCAGAATTGGACTATTTAAGGTTGTGAAAAAATTTGTTGACAAAATAGAAAAAAGACTGTTTTCCGCAAGAACCCAAATTACATATATATTAACCCGAGCGTGAATTTTTGACAGTTTGTGTGTTTTCATTAGCGTTACATGTTATGTTCGATGTGGGGGATTCTAGATGGCAACTAAGAAAAACCAAGTACTAGTTCCAGATCATATCTATGTCCCAAAACATGAAATTATTCCAAAACAAGAAGCTGAAGAAATTTTAAAAAAATACAATTGTAAACCAACTGAATTACCATTAATCTTTGTAAACGATCCTGCAATCTTGGGACTTGGAGTAAAACCAGGTGATATGATAAAAATTACTCGAACAAGTCCAACTGCTGGAGAAAGTCTCTATTATCGATATGTGGTGGAAATCTAAATGGCAGATCCTTCAACTAAAAGATGGCCAGTAATTCAAGATATTTTAAAACGTGAAGGTATTGCACGCCAACATCTAAACTCCTTTGATGAATTTTTAGAAAGAGGACTTCAAAGTATCATTAATGAAGTTAGACAAATTGATATTGAAAATGCAGAATATCCTTACAAAATTCAATTAGGAAAAGTAAAACTCCAACAACCGAGAATGATGGAACTTGATGGTTCAATCACTCACATTACTCCAGCTGAAGCACGATTGAGAAATGTTTCTTATTCTGCACCTGTTATGATGGAAGCTAGTGTTGTAGAAGATGGAAAAATTTTAGAATCTAGATTTGTACATATTGGAGACGTACCAGTGATGGCAAAATCTAATGCATGTATCTTACATAATTTCTCTATTCAAAAATTAATTGATGCACAAGAAGATCCCCAAGATCCTGGTGGCTACTTTATCATCAATGGTTCAGAACGTGTAATTGTTGGATTGGAAGATCTTTCCTACAATAAAATAATTGTAGATAGAGAAACTGTTGGTGGAAATATTGTTTTCAAAGCTAAAGTGTATTCTTCAATTGTTGGTTATCGTGCAAAACTAGAACTTGTCATGAAAAATGATGGTTTGATTGTAGCTAGAATTCCTGGCTCACCTGTTGATATTCCAGTTGTTACATTAATGAGAGCACTTGGATTGGAGTCAGATAGAGAAATTGCATCTGTGGTTTCTCTAGTTGATGATATTCAAGATGAATTAGAAGGCTCTTTTGAAAAAGCAGGAGATGTTCCAACATCAAAAGATGCTATTGTCTATATCAGTAAAAGAATTGCACCTGGAATGTTAGAGGAATTCCAGATTAAACGTGCTGAAACATTACTTGATTGGGGACTCTTACCACACTTGGGTAAACATCCAGAAAACAGAAAAGAAAAAGCACAGTTCTTGGGTGAAGCAGCTTGTAAATTATTAGAATTAAAACTCGGTTGGATTACTCCTGATGATAAAGATCATTATGGAAATAAAGTAATCAAATTCGCAGGACAAATGTTGGCAGATCTGTTTAGAACTGCATTTAGAAATTTGGTTAGAGACATGAAATATCAACTTGAACGTTCTGGTCAAAAACGTGGAATTAATGCAGTTGCTGCAGCAATACGTCCGGGAATTATCACTGACAAATTAAACAATGCAATTGCAACTGGTAATTGGGGACGTGGACGTGTAGGTGTTACACAATTACTTGATAGAACCAATTATCTTTCAACAATCAGTCATCTTAGAAGAATTCAATCTCCATTAAGTAGAACTCAACCAAACTTTGAAGCAAGAGATTTGCATGCAACTCACTTTGGAAGAATCTGTCCGAGTGAGACCCCTGAAGGTTCAAACTGTGGTTTGGTGAAAAACTTGGCATTATCTGGAATTATTTCAGTAAATGTACCAAATGAAGAAATCGTAGAAAAACTATATGATCTTGGAACTGTTCATTTCTTTGATGCAAAAGAAGATTTGAAAAAAGATGGAACTCGTATATTTGTAGATGGTAGATTAATTGGTTATTACAAAGATGGTGGAGAACTAGCTGAATCCCTTAGAGACCTAAGAAGAAACTCAAAGATTCATCCTCACGTTGGAGTATCATTCCACAAGTCTGAAATCGAAGGTTCAACAAGAAGATTATATGTTAATTGTAATGCCGGCAGAGTTCTTCGACCATTAATTATTATCAAAGATAACAAATCATTACTAACTTCTGAATTATTAGATAAAATTTCAAAGAAACTACTTTCTTGGACTGATCTTTTGAGAATGGGAATCTTGGAAGTAATTGATGCAAATGAAGAAGAAAATTGTTATGTCACTTTAGATGAAAAAGATACAAAAAAACATACTCACTTGGAAGTTTTCCCACCATCAATTCTAGGTGCAGGAGCTTCTATCATTCCATATCCTGAACATAATCAATCTCCAAGAAATACTTACGAATCTGCAATGGCAAAACAAAGTTTAGGATTTTCAACACCTATGATGAACACTAGTACCTATGTTAGACAACACCTAATGCTATATCCTCAAGTTCCAATTGTTAATACAAAAGCAATGAAGCTTTTAGGATTGGAAGATAGACCTGCTGGACAGAATTGTGTTGTTGCAGTATTACCATTTGATGGTTACAACATTGAGGATGCTATTGTATTGAGTCAATCCTCTGTTGACAGAGGTTTAGGTAGAACTTTTTTCTTTAGAATTTATGATGCTGAAGCAAAACAATATCCAGGTGGAATGCGTGATAGCTTTGAAATTCCTAATGCTGAAGATAACATTAGAGGTTACAAAGGTGAACGTGCTTACAGATTACTTGAAGATGACGGTGTAGTTGCATCAGAATCTCCAGTTAAAGGTGGGGATATTTTGATTGGAAAAACTAGCCCTCCAAGATTTATGGAAGAGTATAGAGAATTCGAATCTTCTGGTCCTTACAGACGAGATACTTCAATTGGTGTAAGGCCATCTGAAACTGGAGTAATTGACACTGTAGTTATGACTCAATCAAATGAAGGTGGAAAAATGTATAAAATTAGAGCAAGAGATATGAGAGTTCCTGAAATTGGTGATAAATTTGCATCAAGACATGGACAAAAAGGTGTACTTGGAATTTTAGCTAAAGCAGAAGATTTACCATATACTGCAAGTGGAATGTCTCCTGATGTTTTGATTAATCCCCACGCATTCCCTTCAAGAATGACAGTTGGAATGATGATGGAATCTGTCTGTGGAAAAGCAGCAGCATTACGTGGAAAAAGATTTGACGGTTCTGCATTTGTTGGCGAAAAAATGCCTGAAGTTAAAGAGGTCATGGATGCCCACGGGTTTGAATATTCTGGTAAAGAAACAATGTATGATGGAAGAACTGGAAAACCATTCCCCGTAGATGTCTTCATTGGAGTTGTATATTATCAAAAATTACACCACATGGTTGCAGACAAAATACATGCAAGAGCTCGTGGACAAGTTCAGATGTTAACCAAACAGCCAACTGAAGGAAGAGCAAGAGGTGGTGGATTAAGATTTGGTGAAATGGAGAGAGATTGTTTAATTGCTTACGGTGCTTCAATGATTCTTAAAGATAGATTGTTAGATGAGTCTGACAAATCTGATATTTTCGTATGTGAGAGATGTGGACTAGTTGCATATCATGATGTTAAACAAAGAAAATACGTTTGCAGAGTATGTGGAGATAAAGCCAAAGTATCTTCTGTTTCTGTAGCTTATGCATTCAAACTACTCTTACAAGAAATGCAAAGTCTAAATGTTGCACCAAGATTATTGATAAAGGAGAAAATCTAGAATGTCTGTTCAAGCAATTAAAGCAATTGATGGAATTAGATTTTCAGTATGGTCTCCAGGTGAAATTAGAAAGTACTCTGTAGCAGAAATTACTGCTCCTGAAACATACGATGAAGATGGAATGCCAGTTCAAGGAGGTCTTATGGATGGAAGATTAGGAACACTTGAGCCTGGACAAAAATGTCTTACATGTGGAAATACTGCAGCAAGATGTCCTGGACACTTTGGACACATTGAACTTTCAGAACCAATTTTACACATTGCCTTTATCGATAACATCTACAAATTATTACAATCAACATGTCGTTCATGTGCAAGACTCAAAGTACCTCAAGATGATCTAAATGCATTCCAAAAAATCAAAGAGAAACATGCAGCTTATACTGTAATTTCACAAAAACGAATTCCTGAACAAATTATAGAAAAAGCAAAAAAAGCAAAGGAATGTCCTCACTGTGGAAAAACCCAATACGAACTAGTCTTTACAAAACCAACAATCTTTGTAGAGAAAACTGAAATCGGTGAACATAGATTATTGCCAATTACAATTAGAGAACGATTTACACAAATCTTAGATGATGATTTATCATTACTAAACTATGATCCAATAACTGCAAGACCAGAATGGTTTATTCTTCAAGCATTACCTGTCCCTCCAGTAACTGTTAGACCTTCAATTATTCTTGAAACTGGAATTAGATCTGAAGATGACTTGACACACAAAATGGTAGATATCATTAGAGTTAATCAAAGACTAAAGGAAAGTAAAGAAGCAGGTACTCCTCCGTTAATTGTTCAAGATTTAGTTGACCTATTACAATATCATTCTACAACATACTTTGATAACGAGGTTTCTGGAATTCCACAAGCTCATCATCGTTCTGGTCGTCCACTCAAAACTTTAACTCAAAGACTAAAAGGAAAAGAGGGAAGATTTAGAGGTTCATTATCTGGAAAGAGAGTCGACTTTTCAAGTAGAACTGTAATTTCACCAGATCCTAACTTGGATTTGTCTGAAGTTGGAGCTCCTGAACAAGTTGCAATGAAACTAACTATTCCTGAAATTGTTACTGAATGGAACATTGAAAGAATGAGAAGATTAGTAATCAATGGACCTGAAAAACATCCTGGTGTAAACTATATCGTAAGACCAGATGGTGTAAAGATTAGATTAGATTTCGTAGAAGACCGTTCTACAATTGCTGAAACCCTTGAGGTTGGATATTTGATTGAAAGACATCTTGCAGATGGTGATATTGTCATGTTTAACAGACAACCATCACTCCATCAGATGTCCATTATGGCTCACTATGTGAGAGTACTTCCAGGTAAAACTTTCAGATTACACCCTTCTGTATGTCCACCATACAACGCAGACTTTGATGGTGATGAGATGAATATGCACGTTCCTCAGAGTGAGGAAGCAAGAGCAGAAGCAATTCTTTTGATGAGAGTTCAGGACCAATTAATTTCTCCAAGATATGGTGGTCCAATCATTGGGGCTCTAAGAGACTTTGTAACTGGTGCTTACCTTCTAACTAAAGATGATACAACACTATCCATCCAAGAATTTTCAAACTATGCAATGCTTGGTGGTTACACTGATGCACTCCCAAAACCTGGTACTAAAACAAAAGATGGTCCTGCATACACTGGAAAACAATTATTCTCATTATTCCTTCCAAATGACTTCAACTATGTTCTTACATCAAAATGGTCAAAGGGAACAAAAGGTCCAGAAAAAGATGTTGTAATTAAGAACGGTGAATTAATTAGCGGCGTAATTGACAAAACATCAATTGGTGCTGAAGAACCTGAAAGTATCCTACACAGAATTACAAAAGATTATGGAAATGCAGCTGGTAAGAATTTCTTAAATTCTGTTTTAATTATGGTAAAACAATTCATCACTCACTATGGTTTCAGTTATGGTTATGGTGATCTTGAAGTACCAGAAAAGAACGTACAACAAATTTTAGATGATATTCAAGGAACATATGACACTGTATCTGATTTAACTAATCAATATGAAAAAGGAACTCTAAAACTAACAAGAGGTATGAAAGCTGAAGAAGCTTTAGAGGCATACATTGTCAATGAATTAGGTAAAGCAAGAGAGAAAGCAGGTGCTACTGCCAATGATTCTCTAGATGATAGTAATGCTGGAAAAATCATGGCTACAACTGGTGCCAGAGGTTCAGCACTTAACGTAGGTCAGATGGCAGGTGCATTAGGCCAACAATCCAGAAGAGGAAATAGAATGAGTTATGGTTATAGTAATCGTGCATTAACACACTACAAAGAACATGATAGTAATCCTGATGCACATGGATTTGTAAAATCAAATTACAGAACAGGTCTTACAGCTTTAGAATTCTTCTTCCACGCAATGGGTGGACGTGAAGGATTAGTAGATACTGCAGTCAGAACCCAACAAAGTGGTTACATGCAGCGTAGATTGATTAACGCTTTAGAACATATTAGATTAGAATATGATGGAACCGTAAGAGACCCACACGGCCACATTGTTCAATTCCTTTATGGTGAAGATGGAATCGATGTGCAGAAAAGTGATCATGGTGAAGCATTCAATGCAAGTAGATTGGCAGAATCTCAAACCATTATTGATTCTGGAAAGAAAGCAACCAAAGATGAGATTGATACATTAGCCAAAAAATATACAAAACTATTCAATCCAAGATTGACTCAACTTGTAACTGATGCTTTACACAAATCCAATTTGAGTAAAGGTGGTGTTGAAGCAGTATGTAAGAAAGGGCTTTCACTTTACAGCAAAGCCCAAGTAGAACCTGGTCAAGCAGTCGGAATTGTTACAGCACAATCTATTGGTGAACCTGGTACTCAGATGACTTTGAGAACTTTCCATTTTGCAGGAATTAAAGAAAGAAACGTAACTTTGGGTCTTCCAAGATTAATTGAATTAGTTGATGCAAGAAAGAAACCAGTAACTCCAACTATGGATATTTACCTTGATGAGGAATCAAAGAAATCTCGAGAAAGAGCAATTGAAGTTGCACGAAACGTATTGCAAACCAAAGTCAGTGCATTGATTGCTGATACTGAAACAGACTACTCTACAAATATCAAATTAATTATGAGTCCTAACCGATTAAAAGAAAGAGGATGCTCAATGGCTGAAGTAGAAGCAGCACTTTCATCTAATAAAAAATTCAAGATGGAAATTGTAGGCGAATTGATCACCTTGAATTTAGTAGATGAGGCTGATACTGCAATTGCAATTGCAATTAGAAATAAAGTTCTCAATACTACTGTTAAAGGAGTTCCAGATGTTGAACGAGTTACTTTGGTTCAAAAAGATGATGAATGGGTTATCCAAACAACTGGTTCTAACGTTGCCAAAGTACTTGAAGTTAAAGGAATCGATAAAAAGAATGTCAGAACAAATAATGTCTTTGAAATTGCAGGAACCTTGGGAATTGAGGCTGCAAGAAATTCATTGATTGCTGAACTTAATCATACTTTGGGTGACCAAGGATTAGAAGTTGATAATAGATACATTATGTTGGTATCTGATTTGATGTGCTCTAGAGGTTACATGCAACAAATTGGTAGACACGGAATTGCCGGTACCAAAGATAGTGTTCTTGCAAGAGCAGCATTTGAAATTACAGTTCCAACAATTGCACATGCTGCACTACAAGGTGAAGTTGAACAACTCAAAGGTATTACTGAAAACGTTATTGTTGGAAGTAACATTCCAATTGGAAGTGGTACTGTTGACTTGTACATGCAAGTAAGTAAGAAGAACAAAAAAACTGAGTAATAATTATGGCCGATGAAATTTCAACATTAATGAGTAACAGTAAAGGTAAAGTTGTTTTACTTCGATTGAGAAATTCTAAAACCATTCAAGGTGTACTCCGAGATTTTGATATTCACATGAATTTAACACTGGAAAAAGCTGAAGATATCACAGAAGAAAAACATGAGCAATTGGGAAAAATCCTACTTCGTGGAGATAATCTTTTAGCAGTATCCTTACCTGAAGAAGAATCTTAGATATTTTATTCATCAAACATTAAATTCAATAAATTATAATTTTCCACATGCTTCAGATTTTACTTTTCTCTTTGCTATTACTTCCAGCATTTGGACAAACTGCCCCTGATTACAAAGATCCATACTCACCAATTTTTACAGATAAACCAGTTTATTCTTGGACTGATAAAATGATAATAACTATCATATCTCCTAGCTGGAATTCTGATAGGCATTCAGTCAATTCAATTGGTGAAACTAATGAACATCCAATTAAAATTGCTACATCTGAGCATTCTCTAGAGCCCTATCGATTTACTGAAACTGATGTAAACTCTGGTGTTTTTACTGCAGAAGTTATTCTTACAGGTTTTACTCATGATGCTGATGGAGATGGGGATTTTGATACTACCCCTAGAACTATTGGGACTGGTCCTACTAGTGGATTTTTAGAAGTTGATAGAGATTCTGCAATTACTATTTCATTTGAATTTGCAGACGGAGTTGTGTTAGTTGAATCAGTTCCAGTTAGTTGGAATGTTGGAACTATTAATTTCATTGAAGATATTTTCTACTTGGAAAAATCTGCAATAGTTCGTGTAGTTGATGTTGATATGAATTTGAATCCTGAAGCCGTAGATAATTTACCGATACAAATTTTTTCTGATTCTGATGTTGCAGGAATTGAAGTTAATGCTGTAGAGACATCTGAAAGTTCAGGATCTTTTGTTGCAACAATCTCATTATCTCAGAACTCTCCATCTAGTGGAAATAGACTTTATTCTCTTCCTGGCGATGAAATATTTGCCAAATATGATGACTATACTCTACCAAAACCCTACTCAAAATCAGATAATTTAGCAATTGAAACTACTGCAACAGTTGATTCAGCCATTCCACCAATACAGCGAATCAAAAATTCCCCAATAACTTTCTCTGATGGACTAGGAAATTCTTTACAAACATTTTCGTCAAATTCACAAATGCAAATAGTTGGAACTGTCTCAAATGATCATGATTTCAATCAAAAATTTGTTTACGTGTTCCAAGTCAAAAATGATAAAAATATTACTGAATCTTTATCCTGGGTTCAAGGGGAAATTTCTCCTCAACAAAGTCTAGATGTTTCTCAATCTTGGACTCCAAAAAAATCTGGAATTTATGAAATAGAAACTTTTGTTTGGAATTCAATTAATAATCCGACAGCAATGTCCCCGTTAATGTCCACTATGATTACTATTCCTTGAAAAGAATAATTTCTACGTGATTATTAAATAGAAATTTGCGTTTTTAGCATTGTGTTAGGAATTGTATTAGGAGTAACCTTAGTGTTAGCCGTATTTTCTTCTGTGATTTCTACAGATGTTTTTGCAGATTCATTGATTGTAAATTTTGACAAGGAATTTTATGATTTAGGTGATTCATTAACTATTTCAGGTGAAATCTCAGAGGTTGGGATGCCTGTAATTGCTATGAGTATCTATGACCCTGATGGAAGAATCTTATCTGCAAATAATTTGGAGATTTCATCTGAAAAAACATTTGATAAAACCATTTTACTTGATTCTCCATTTTATGAAAAAACTGGTGAATATTTAGTTAAACTTGATTATGGGACAATTTCTGAAAACCATTTTTTCTTGGTAGATGGATTGTCTTCTGAGCCTGAAATTTTAATTGAAGAAATTATGGCACCTGAGATTATTTTACTATACACAGAAGAAAAACAATACACAGACAAAGACATTGTTAAAATCACTGGGCTAGTTTCAGCAATAGATTCTCCCACTGTATTGATAGGAATCTATGATCCTTTTGGAATGCCTGTGGGATTTTATTTTGGTTCAATTGATTCTAACTTTGAATTCACCACAAGTTTTCTTGTAAAAGATGGCGTAAATTTTAGAGTTGATGGAACTTATTCTGTAAAAGCACATTATGATAAATCCGAAGTAGTTTCTTTTTTTGATTATTACAAAGTCCTACTAGTAGAAGATTCATCAGAAAATTTAGATGAAAATAAAATAATGGATGAACCAATTGATGAATCAACTAACAATGCTGATACAAGCAATGAAGATGATTCAAAAGATGATTCTAATTCCACAATAGATTCTACACCAACTGAGTCTAAACAAATTCCAAATAATGATGTTGCAAGTACAAAAAATATTTCAGAGAAAACCCCAATCACAAAAACAAATGATAACTCAATAAAGGAAACTAAAATAATTAAAGAAAAAATTTCTCCAAACAAAATAAAAAAAGAAAATAATCTAACTGTAGATGATGTTGAATTAGGAAAACTGCTAAACCAAATTAGATTGGAATGTGATTCGAGCACCTACATTGATACCATTTCATATTATGATGGAATGGGTCCTGCATTGTACAGATTATGCCAATTTGATAGTTCGTTGAATTTTTTTAATGAATCTTTAGTGGATAATCCAAATGATGTTGAAATACTCGTTAACAAAGGTTCTACTCTGGGAAAATTAGGCTATTATTCTGAGGCTATTGTATACTATGATCATGCTATCAGCATTGATCCTAATTTCCTCCCTGCTAAAAATAACAAAGCAAATTCTCTTGTCAATTTAGGAAATTACAATGATGCAGTTTTTTTGTATGATGAAATTTTGGAACAAAATCCAAATTATTTGACAGCTAGGCAAAATCTTGAAACTGTTTTATCTTCAAATCTTGATATTGACCTAACTGCTTCTTTATCTAATGTTGAAAATACATCTGATTCAAAATCTCTTCTTTCTAAAAATATCCTAATTTCAGATTCAGAAAAACTAAAGTCGAGCAATTTTTTTGATGAAGTAGGGATTGCATTTTCATCTTTGGATTTTCTATTTGATTTTCTAAATTGATTTCCTAAAATCCCACGCACTATTTTTCAATAAACCTATAAAGCCCTGGCAAGACGATCGACGTAAGGTAAACACATGAGTAAAATACTTGAAAAATCATTAAGAGATGCCCGTAAAGAAGACAAACTAACAATGGGTGCTAAACAAGTTTTGAGCTCTATTAAAAATTCCAAGCTAATTGTATTGTCTCAATCAATGAAAAAAGAAATGGTTGAGCAAATTGAATCAGATGCAAAAAAAGAAAAAATACCCTTAGTTAACTTTCAAGGAACATCAGTTGCATTAGGTAGACTATGTGGCTTACAATTCAGAATTTCGACAATTTCATTTACTTCTATAGATGATGCAAGCATCAAATCAATTTTAAAAGATACAGAAACTGAGGAAAAAACTGAATAAGTATGGCACAATCAATTAAACTCACAACTGATCAAATGCGACTAATGTCTCTTTTCCAAAATGTTACTGGTGCTACAGCACGTGATTGTGTGGAAGATGAAAAACAAGACAGAGTAATTTTTGTAGTTAATACCGGTAAAATGGGACTTGCAATCGGTAAGGGTGGTATTCATATCAAATCATTACAAAATATCGTTAAGAGAAATGTCGAATTAGTAGAGTTTGATGAAGATCCAGCCAAATTCTTGTCTAATTTACTTAATTCTAAACTAATTTCAGAAGTAAAAATAAATAAACGAGCTGACGGAACAAAGCAGGCAATAGTAATGGTAGACCCAAGAAAGAAAGGAATTGTAGTTGGAAGAGAAGGTAGAAATGCTGAGAAAGCAAGACTGCTTGCAAAACGATATTTTGATATTAGTAGTGTATTGATTAATAGCCCTGAACGGGCAACCTTGGAGATGTAGAAGATGAGAAAATCACCTCTTGGATTATTTGCTGGACGAGTTCTTACAATTAAAAAGAAGAAACAAAGATGGGCAATCTCCACTTACAAACGAAGAAAATTAGGTATTGATAAAAAATCAGATCCTTTAGGTGGTGCACCGCAAGGACGTGGTATTGTTTTAGAAAAAGTAGGTATTGCTGCAAAACAGCCAAACTCTGCTATTAGAAAATGTGTTAGAGTTCAATTAATTAGAAATGGTAAATCTGTAACAGCCTTCTTGCCAAGAGACGGTGCAATGAATTTCATTGATGAACACGATGAGGTTACAATTGAAGGAATGGGTGCAACACAAGGTGGTGCAATGGGAGATATTCCTGGTGTTAGATTCAAAGTTTCTAAAGTTAATGGTACATCACTTCATGAACTAGTAATTGGAAAGAAGGAAAAACCAAGGAGATAGAAATGGCTGAAACTAAAAACTTGTTATTATTTAGAAAATGGGATTTATCTGATGTTGAAGTAGTAGATCCTGGATTAAAGACTGCTATCTCTTTGAGAAAACAAATCCTACCTTACACTTATGGTCGTTCAGCATTAAAACGATTCAATAAAGCAGATGTTAACATTGTTGAAAGATTAATCAACAAATCAATGCACTTTGGAAAGAAATATGCAAAGAACACTGGTAGAATGACTGGTAAGAAAACTAAACTTCTCAATACTGTAAAAGTGGCTTTTGATATTATTGCAATAAAAACAGGACAAAATCCTATTCAAGTTTTAGTTAAAGCAATTGAATTTTCTGCTCCAACTGAAGATACTACTAGAATTGTTTATGGTGGTACTACATATCACGTATCAGTTGATGTTGCTCCAATCAGAAGAGTTGACATGGCTTTGAAATTTATTGCTGATTCAGTAAAAGAAGCAACATTTTCTAATCCTAAACCAATTGAAGAACATTTAGCAGAACAATTAATTCTTGCAGCAAATAATGATTCTAGTTCTCCATCTGTCAAGAAAAGACACGAGTTAGAACGTATTGCACAAGCATCAAGATAATAGTTTTATTTTAGAAATTTTTTAGGTAGCCCGAGGCAGATTCGAACTGCCGTCCCCGCCTATCCATTCCTGAGATCCAGAGGGCAGAATCCTTGACCACTAGACTATCGGGCTACTGAAATAAATCCTGACGATTTGGCATATATTCATTTGTTGTAATTATTTTAATCTGACTTCATGAATTGCAGTTCCATAATCACATGTTGCTTTTAGTCTCATGTATGGAATTAATCTATAATGAATTGAATAGACGTTTCCTTCTTTTCTAATAATGTCTTTTTGCATTAGTGATACTAGTCCTCTTGATGGGATGTTGATTGAAATATTTTTTTCATTGCATACTTTTTCACGTTTTTCTTGAAATTGTTTTAATGAAAATGCTACATCATTAACTTGTAAAATTAATGGCCAAATTATCTCACTCCATACCCACCTTCTATTTTCTGTAGCTGAGGCGTGTTTCCCTTTTTCACTCAACATTAATAACATCTTCAAAAGATGTTATAACTTAATAGTTGTCTCAAAACGAAATTGAAGAATCATTAAATTTATTGGAAAAAGATTGGGATGTTGATCCAATTATTAGAAAATTTGTATTAGGTAAAATTACAGATGTTTCTGATTATGCAATCAAAGTTAAGGATGTGGTTTTTCATGTTCCTTTTTTGAATTCTGAAAAAAAATATATTTTATGGAAATGTTTTTGGCCTGATTGTCACAACTGCTGTGACAGACAAGGTAGACTACCACTAACTTCTGATGATTTAATCACAATTGGCAGAGGTTTGAAATACAAAAACATCCCTGAATTTATCAAAAAAGAAACTCTCACTGTAACGTATCAGGAACCTGGACCATCTGGCCAAATGACTACCATGACTACAATTAACCTCAAAAGAAAAACCGATGAGACTGCAGAAGAAGATGGAACTCACATTTCATGCCGATTCTTAGATGATGAAGGTGCATGTGGTATACATCCTGATAGACCTGGAGTCTGCTATCTCTATCCGTTCGCAAGCTGGTTAGAAAATGAAAAAGGAAAGGCAAGAGTTCATGCAACGTACCAATTTACAGGTGACTGTCCTGGATTTTACTTGGCAGATAATCTGGACCAAATGAAAGATGAACTAAAAGCATACTCTACTACAATCTATGACTATAACATGGCATCAAATAGAACAAACCGTGAAGGATTTAGTTCTGTGAGTTTTAGTTAGGCTTTAGCAACTTTCATCAAATCTGCAATTTTGATATTCATTCCAAATCTATCTTCATGTTTTTTCATGTAAAGGAATATTGCAATAAAGTCTGGTAGTGCTTTGAGGAAACTAAAGTTTTTCTGAATTTTTGCGTGCACGAAATTAAACACTTTGGCATACACTTTGTAATGTTTCTCTACTGCTTTCTCATATGCTTTGAAATCATTCATGTTTTCTAAAAATATTTCAACGCATTGCATTGATGGAATAATCCCTTCACCCAGCAAAGCATAAACTGTTCCAATTGATTCTCCAACTCCTACTACTTTTCCTGAATAGTATGGCTTGCATCTATCAGGGGTTGCTAATCTAATTGGACGTCCCTTTGTTTGTAATACTTTGCCTCCGTGTTTTTTCAAGAAATCATCTGTTGCTTTCATGTGTTGTTTATTGTAATCACCTGCTCCGATATGTGCCCATTTTTCACCTAGTGGGAAATACCAAAAGTATCCTGACATTCCAGGAAATGGTTCAATGTAAAAGTCATCATATGGAACCTTGCCCTCGTATTCTACTTTGTATTCGTATGTTGGTAAAAAGAAATCTTCTTTTAATTTTGGCAAGTATACTCTATGAAATCCTGTACAATCAACTATCAGGTCATACTCTTTTTCTAATTCTTCAATTTTTGGTGGAGGGCCGTAAATTATCTTTGAATCTTTAATGAAATCTTTGATTAGTGCTAGTTTGTTATACGTGCACAGTCCTTTGAGTCCAATGTCAAATTTCACATCGTCATTCATTTTGACATGCATCTTTTTACCATCATGAATTAGAAAATTATCAAAATCTCTACCTGTCTTTTTACAAAATTCTGCTAAAATTGGTTTGATTGTTCCCCATGCGCAAATAGAATCGTGTTTTTCTTCAACCATTCTTTCATATCCTACCACTTCGTGTTCTGAATCCTTTAATCTGGCCATAAGATAGGAACCTGCTACACCCATTCCCATTACTGCTATCTTCAAGATGATTTCAATGACTTTGAGGTGTAATAAATAGACTATCTGGATCTGTTTGTGTAAATTCTCAATAGTAGGAAAAGATAGTGCTGGTTAAATAACAAAATCTCATAGTATATTCAGAAAAGGTGAGTCACTCGTCTGAATACAATCGTTTCAGGCCTTAAGATGAATCGCTCTCATCAGATAACACTAGTTACTGATCTTAAGTGGTGAGCTGTCATCAGTACTTTGGGTGCTGGTCTTAAGCTCAGTTACCTTTTCATTCAATTAAATTTGGGGATTTCTTTATTGTTTTATGGATACATTTGACGCGATAAAGACTCGCCGTGCTATCAAGAAATTTGATAGCTCATACAAAATGTCCTCTGATGATATCAAAACATTACAAGAGTTAACAATACTATCCCCTACCAGTTACAACCAACAAAACTGGAGATTCATCTACGTCACTGATGAAACAGTTAAGGAAAAAATATCAAAGGCTGCTCGTGATCAGGCCCAACCTAAAGATGGCTCTCTAGTGTTAGTTTTATGTGGAAATCTTAACGCATGGAAAGAAGAACCACTACGTTACTGGAGAAATAATACTCCAGAAAAACAAGAACTGGTAAAAAATTCTCTGGCCCGAAAATATGAGAACAGTCCGGAGAATCGCCGCGATGAGGCAATGCGTTCTTGTGGATTTGCAGCTCAAACCATAATGCTTGCAGCACGTCAGATGGGTCTTGATTCTTGTCCTATGGTGGGCTTTGAGTATGATGAGTTGGCCAAAATTATCAATTTACCAGCAGACCATCTAATTGTAATGATGATAGTAGTTGGGAAAAGATCAGAGGATGCAGGGCAACGTGGTGGGCAATTGCCTTTGGATGAAGTGTTCTTTGAAAACAACTTCTAAATGTGTAACATTTTAAAAATAATATCTTTTAATATCCTCACACTTTTACCTTAAGTAATGGGCGTAGATGAAGCAATTGAGAAACTAAAGGTATCTAATGAAGGATTGAAGGTAATTTTAGAGAATCTTGATGAACAATTAGCAGATATTCGCACTGATCCTAGACTAGAAGGACTAGTTGATGACTTGGAAAATCTGTTCTATGCATATTTGAAAACTTGGATTAAATCAAATACTGAAATTTTAGATATTTTGAACAAAGAGAAAAAATAGAATTAATTCTCTAAACCGAATTGTGTCATTATAAAATTTTTCACGTCTGTTTTTAGTGGTTCATCTAGTGTATGATCTGCAAGAATGAAACTCTTGATTAAATTGTCTGATGAGAAAATCACATCTAGCTTGAAGCTTGTTTGAAGAAATTTCTGCGTTTTTTCATCCATCTTTAATTTTTGATAAAAAATCTGTTTTTCTTGAATTGAACTAAATTGATTTGGTTTGAGAGGCATACCTGTATCCCAGTCTAATTTATGGTCTTTTCCACGAATGTGCTGTTTTATTGCACCTAGATTCATGTTTTGTTTTTCTGGATGTTCAGTACAGAAATAGTTATTGTTATCATGAAATACAAATGGTATGTTTACGTGTTGAATATTATTTTCTAGATTTTCTTCCAACCCGTTTAACATACATTGAAAAAATAATACTAGTTAATATTATTTTGAAGAAATCGAGCTGTAGCTGGTATCTTTTTTAGATTTGGACAGCTAATACATCAGCTGCTATCGGGTTTATAATCCTGATTTCAAATTTCTATATATTTAGAAAAAGTTTTTTTGATGATTCGTTTTTGTCGAAAACTTAAGTAGTAATTATTTTGTGATCAAGCTTGTAAATGGATTTTGAAAGTTTTATCTCGAGACAAGCTAATCATTTTCTCAAAGAATTAATTCATGAAGGTCTAAGTAAAAAGAAAGTAAGAAAGAATTTTTCAGAATCTATCAAAAATCAAGTTTTAACCTTGCAGAATCACAGATGTAATCACTGTAATCGAGTCCTTGATGTGATTAATTTTGATCATATTGATGGGAACAGGTCAAATAATCTATTTTTTAACTGCCAAGCTTTGTGCCCAAACTGCCATGCTAAAAAATCAAGAACAAATAATTAAAATCAGTTTTTCCTTTTATTTACAATATATGAATTCTAACACGCACGAAGATGACTACTTTTTACTTACAAACTAAATAAAATTTACACTGTACTTGATCCAGGAATTTTTTAAAAATAATTATTGAAAAATATTCTATATCAGGGCAATTCTTCTGAAATCCTTAAACATATTGAAGAAAATTCTGTGGACTTAATCTATCTTGATCCTCCATTTTTCACTAATCGGGATTTTGAAATTTTTAATAATAATAATAAAATTTCGTTTAGTGATAATTGGGAAAATGACATCAACAAATATTTTGATTTCATGAATGGAATTTTGAATCAATCATTTAGAGTTCTTTCAAAAACTGGATTATTGTTTTTACATTGTGATTACATGCATCTCATTATCTTAAAGTTGAATTAGATAAAACATTTGGAGTAAAAAATTTTAGAAATGAAATAATTTGGAAAAGACATAATTCACAAAATAACGCTAAACAGGGTTCAAAAAATTTTAGCAGAATACATGATACTATTTTTGTATATTCAAAAAGTCCTGATTATACTTGGAATCATCTCTATGAAGGTTATTCTAAAGATTATGTTGATAAAGCATATCGTAGAATAGATGAAAAAACTGGAGAACGTTATGCTTTAGGTGATCTATCTGGCCCTGGTGGTGCCACTAAAGGAAATCCATACTTTGAGTTTAAAGGATTTGAAAGATACTGGCGTTACAATGAAGAAAAAATGAATCTTTTATTCAAACAAGGAAAAATTATTCAAACTAAACCAAAGACTGTCCCAAAACTCAAACGCTATCTAAAAGATATGAAGGGAATACAAATGAATGATATTTGGACTGATATTCCTAATGAACAAACTACTACTGATAAAAAATCTCTAAGATACCCTACACAAAAACCTGAAAAATTACTTGAAAGAATTATTCGATGCTCTACTAACGAAGGTGATGTTATTCTAGACCCTTTCAGTGGGAGTGGAACCTCTCTGGTTTGTGCTAGTAAACTAAAAAGAAATTGGATAGGTATTGATAACAATCCAAAATCAATAGATGTTATTCAAGAGAGAATGCTCTCAACAAGTACTCTATATGACTTAATTTCTATGACTAATACTACTGAGTTTCTTCCCCAGGAATGCCCAATCTAGTAGAATAAGAGCCATATTTTTGCAATAAATCTTCAATATATGGGGAATCTAATCTTGACAAACGTTCGTTTTCCTTAAATTCAAAAATACATTTTTTGATAGAATTAATTCTTGTTAAATCGAAAATCAACGTAAAATATTCTTCAGAATCATTTTCTCTAAAGTTTTTTAATATGCAGTATCTGGATTTTAATTTAGATTGATCAAAAAGTCGTTGTAATTTTTCACGTAAATTTTTTTCATCTATTTTTGAATCCTTAGTAGACTCAGGTAATGAAAATTTTGGTTTAATTTTGTAAAATGGGTGATTCTTATTTGAAAGATCTGCCCAATTCAATGCAAATCCTTCACACACAAATAGATTGTCAACTTTAGCTTGTGAAAAATCACAAGCTGGTGTTAAAACAATCTTGTATTTCCATAATTTTTCATCTTCTTCGATAAGAATTTTATCATCTTTTGAATTTTTACTATTTATTATTGAATTTTTTATTTTTGATAATAAGCCAATAGGTGATGATGATTGATTTTCATTATCGATATCTATATTTTTAAAAATATCCCCTGTCCATATTTGCTCATCTTTTGTTGGTACATAAAACGCTCTCATATTTTGAAGAAGCGGCTCTAAAACTTCTGTTGGATTGGATTTTTCAGAAATATGATGAAGTATTTCAGACAATTCTTCGTATTCATTTCCACTTCCCATATATCGTGAAAGTAATCTTGTCATGTTGGAAACAAATTCTCTTGTTAATGATCCATCTCCTACATCTACTTTAATTGATTTTATAAACACATTAATTTCATTTTCAAACTCTTCTTTAGAAATTGCATGTAATGTTTTATCTTTAGCAATGTCCAAAAGTTTTTCCCATGCAATGATAAGTTTAAACACATTTTTTTCTTCAAATTTATTCTTGATTTTTTCATAAAAATTAGCAAAATCAACTTCTTTTGTAATTCCTACTTCTTCACCCAATGTTTGAAGCGGTGGGTATTCTGGATAGAATTCGGTATATGCTTTTTTTAGATTGTCAATATCTCCATCTTCATAATCTGTTGAAAGTATGACAATCAGGTATGGTCCTCTGATTTTTGTAAGAACTTCAGCAGCTGGCTGATAATAGCTCAATTCTGTTTTATCTTCTCCTTGACCATCTGTTAGATTCAAATCCAGTACTATGATTCGAATATTGTCAAAATTCGTGTTATTTTCTCCTACTGAATTCCAATATTGAACTGCTATTCCTTCTTGGGTAAATCTATCAATAATGTCTTTGACATCTTTATAGTCATTATCTACAAACAACACTTTGCCAGGAAACTTCCAATTGATTGATTGTTCACTCAATTTTTCTCCTTTGGAAATAATATTCCTATGTTTGCTCCATCTAAAAGACCAGAAATTTCATTTTGATCAAATAATTGTAATTCTAAATCATGTGATTCATATGTTCTTTTACAAATGAATAATCCTAAACCCATTCCTCCTATTTTTGATGTGTAAAAAGGTAATGTGATAATTTCTAAACCATCGTCAAATCCGGGACCATTATCACTAATGATCAAGGCATAATGATTTGTCAATTCTTTAATTAGAATTTTTAATTTTCTGTTGTCTTTTCTATTTTTTGTTAACCAGTAAATGCTGTTGTCAATCATATTCATTAAAATTAGTATTATTGCCCTTGGATTGGAACTTTGAAATTTTCACCCTCAATTATACATTCTACATTGTTTCTGTCTAGTCTTCTGTTCATCAATTGAACTCCTCTATTTACAATGGTTTCTAGTTTGAATTCTTCATCTGGATCACCTTTTTTTGTTAATTGAGTAATTCCCTGAATGATTTTTTCCATTTCTTGGAGATGCTCTATCACTGATCTGATTTTTTCAATATCTGCAGATTTTTCTTCTTTCAACAGATTTTTCAAAGTTTTGATAGATTCCTTTACACTTCTTCTTAATTCATGAGTTGGTAAAAGATATGTTAATCCTACGGATGCAGCCCCTAACAATGGTTCTTCAATGTCTTCTAATGTCTCATCAAAAACTTTCAGGGTCCTATCTAACATCAAAATAATTTTCCCTTTACCTTCTTCAGATATGTGTTCTTTTTCTAAAATTTTATTTAATTTTTGAAGATGTTCAGAAAATTTATTTGTTCTAGGGTCCACTTTGCTTTCTTTCTTCATTTCTTCTCTGTTGACTCCTCGTAATGTTTGAAATTTCAATAAACTTGATTCTATGAGTGCGTAGAATTGTTCATAAGCATCATTGTTTATCAGCCCTTCTCTATCTGATTTATCGATTAATTTTGGATTAGTTTTTGAAGAAATTTCTATTAATCCGACAATTTGATTTCTACTAACATTCATTTGAAATTGACCTATTCTTCGTTTATCCATGTCTAACCAATCGTTTCCCTCTGTACCATATGGAAAAACTCGAAAACCATCTCTGAAAACTTTGACACCTGTTTGTGGCTTTACTAAATCTTCATATGTTTTTCCAGAACCAAAAGATGCTTTTTTGTGCTTTGAATCTAAATCCCAACAGTAAATTGTAAATTTGATTGGTCCTGTTTCAGGTGTTTTTCATCTTCAAAAATTTCTCCTTGTTTGAGATCATAATCGCTAATTTCTTCATGTGTTTCTAAATTTTTGAATAATGGTGATTTGAATTTATAATTGATTTGAGCTATTCCTAATTCATTAATTTCTGCTACGAACTCATAATGAGCTGATTTTAAAAACTCATTGATATTTTCATATGGTATTTCTACGTCTTCTGGATCATCAACTATTACATCTGGAACAAAATTTTTCAATCCTATTATTGGTGATTTTATTGTCCAAACAAATTCTTTAATGCCTTTTATTGTATCACTCTTCCAATCTCTTTGAAGATTTGTAATTCTAATTAATGTCCCATGTTCAAATTTTTCTTTTGAATCCTTGGAAAAATATTTTGGTTCTGTAACTTTCCATTTATTTTTAATGTCTTCTAAAAATTTCTCCTCGTCCTTATACTCATTCCAATCTAACACTAATCTTGTTTCGGTGTCTTCTCCTTTTCGTCTTGTAATTATCTCAGTTGTTTTCCCAATCTTATGAACTGCTAATCTTCCTAATCCTTTTCCCCCGAGAAGTAAACGATCTCCTGATTCTGAATATCTAGCTGGGTCATCTTCCTTTCTATGTTTAGAAATAGTCCCTAATTGTAACCATGATTTTAACAGTACATCTTTAGTCATTCCATGACCTCTGTCGATGATTATGACTTCTCCTGAATCTTTGTCACTAACATTTGTCAAATATGCGATAACTTCTGGTGCATCTGCATCATAGGAATTTTTTATTAATTCTGAAACAGCAGCAATTTCATCAGTGATTAATTGCTCTCCTAACAGGATCATTAATCTTGCTCTAGATGTAAAACTATCCTCGCCACTTTCTAAAAAGCTCTCTTCACCACTTTCTGACATAATTGTTTGAAAATTGTATTTCTAAGTATTTAATTACTTTTAATTTTATGAGATTCATACCTAAAAATTATCTCTAAATACATCATTCTTAATCTAATGACTGTAAAAAACGCACTAACAATCTTGGATGGATACTACAAACAAAAGAAGAATCTAAAAGAAGGAATGGAGGATCCAACAAAATCTTGGAACGTTGGACATGATTTAATGTCTCAGGTGGCAGAAATAATTTCAGACCATATTGAAACTGACCTAATAGTTCTTGATGCTATCAAAAAACAAATTCAGCCAAACTGTAAACATCCAAAAAAACTACATGATAAAGGTCCTGATGGCAATCTGTATTGTATGGGTTGCAATCTGGATCTTTAATTTTTTTATTTTTTAAAATTATATAATCAAAAATATGACAAAATTATTTTATTTTGTTATGAACAATAACAGTGATTAAATAGATTCATTTCAATTATCTAATATGGCATGGGTAGCTGCAGCAGCTGTGATTCTTGGGATTATTTACTATTTATCAAAAGATGATGAGCAACCAAGATGTCCCAATTGCAAATCCTTTGTAAAAAAACATGCATCACATTGTCCTAAATGCAGAGCTAGATTGGGGTGGGAATGATGAGTGCCGAATCAAAATCAGAACGACAAATGTGTGAAATAATTCATAAAATTAGTAAACATTCTCCAATTTTCTATGTAATTGTGATCATTTTATTGATTGTTCTCCAATTCGATGTTTTCAAAGATAATGTGCCCAAAGAATACATCATTAATGGCGTCTTAGTCATCTCTATGTTTGCTTTGGGCACTAATGCTATTGACAGGGCGATAAAAAAGAAAGACACTCCAAAACCATATTTGTATTGTCCAGAATGTCCTAACGCAAAAATGAAAACCACTGGAAAATGGGTTTGTGAAGAATGTCATCAAGAGTTTGGTAAGCCCAAAACTGACTAGTAATTCTAATCGAATTGTCATAAACTATTTTTGTTTCAACTTTGTTGAAATTACTATGGTGTTAGGTGATGAATTAGAGTATAATACTGCAAAATTCAAGATGGAAGAAGCTCATTTTTGGCGTGATGAGATGAATAACGTGGATCATTACAGTAATGAATGGGAATTTTTATTTTATATGAATGCCTTCTTGAGTGCAAGTTTTTCTGCTGTAGAATATGTTTTTGCAGATTTTATGTTTCATCACCCAAAAAATAGAAAGTACACTGATCCTGATGTTTGGAAAGATTGGAATCGGGATGAAAGAAAACAACATCGTCAAAGTCACCCTCATGCTATTCCTGTTGCAAATTTCTACTCATTTTATCAAAATGAAAAAAAGAAATTTGAAGAGGCCCCCTTTGTTGATTATTTTCTTCAAAAAAGACACTTGACTACACATACAAAATTAGAATTTGATGGCAAAGCTAGTGTTCGAGTAGAACTTATGACGGGTAAAGAAATTGTCGATGCTAGGTATTTTTGTAATGATATGAAATCTAAACATGAATATCAGGATAAATTCTCACAGAATGTTCAAACTAATTCTCTTTCAGAGGTAATTACTGAAATAGAATACTTGATGAATACTGAAATCAGAACTGTTCTGGACAGATTATTAAATGAATTATTTGATTTCATTAAAAAATTTCGTGGTAAAGATTTTTTCTAATTTTCTCATTCTTTAATTAAATCTCTTTCCAAACAATGAAATTTTAATGCATTTCCAACACAATCATCTTCTATTGAAAGCCAATCCCATTGTTGGAACATTTAGATCTACTTTATCTAGTAATTTGTCGCATATACTATGCTATGAAACGCAACAGATCATCCAATGATCAGCGTTCTTATGCCAAAAATCCAACAAGTGCTGAACACAAAGCAGCAGCAGACAATAGAAGTCGACAGTTGGATGATGACTCAGACTGATTAAACAAGGCTTTGTCTGTGTCCAATTACAATGGTCGGTTATGGTGGACTTCTCACCATAACCAAATTTTCTAAAAAGATTTGAATTCCTAAGTATTTTTTTGCCTAGAAAATTCAAATGTGAAAATTTGTATCAAACATAGACCAATTAGGCAAATTATTCTAAATAAAATTTTGATTTAAACTGAATTATTCAATTAAAATTGCCGGCTTGAAAGGTCTTGCATGTCTTGCTTTCCCTTTAGGATCATAGATATCTGAATCATTTTCTGAATAAACTGTAATATCTACCCCGAACTCTTTCTTTCCAATACTAGATAGTTCTGATGACAGGAACTCTTTTTCATCAAATGAATCTGATTCTAATTTCATGTTTTTAATTTCTTCAGACTCTGAATGCAAATCTTTGATCACTTTTTGAATATAGTCTGGCATTTTTTTAGCTTCTGTAGTTTCAGGATCTGCAATTAATTCCTTCATTACAACTCCCATGTTGTTTTGTTCACCAACCATTATACTCAATATCTTACGATACACTTTGGATTTCATAGAATCAGAATTTACATAGATTACAATTTTCTTTGGATTAATTTTTGTAACTTTGAGAATATTTGCAATGTCATCTATGGTTGATTTTAGTAAACTCTCTGATTGGATTGCAGTAGCGTCAATTTCATCTTTAGAATGAATAGGCCATGCTGATTTTGATACTTGGTTATCGTTTCCTAACTTCCCCCACATTTCTTCAGCTATATGTGGTGCAAATGGGGATAACATTGCAACCCGTGCAGAATTTATTTTATACAATATTCCTGAAACATCTTTTCTTTCTTTAGCTTCAACTCGTTTGTTGTACCAGCTTAAATCTGATTCAAATGAAAACAAAATCTCATGCAATCCTTCCCTTAATCTCATTTTTTCCAATGATTCTGTAACTGTGCCAATCACACTTTGTAATTTAGATAAAATCCATCTGTCTTCTGCTTGTAATTCTGAAATTGGTTCATTTTTGAGCCTAGAGCATTCCTCTAACAATGCTTCTAGTTTATTCTGAATACCATACACTGATTCCATGTTAAAATCAGCATCTTGGAGTAATTCAGCTGATGATATTATTGCTAATCTGATTGGGTCTGCTCCATGGTCTTTGATTGCAGTTCGTAATGGAATGATGTTTCCCATACTCTTTGACATTTTAGCCCCATCCATCATTACACTTCCATTAACTACAATTTCTTGTGGCCATAATTTTTTCTCAAATATTGCAACATGATTTAACACAAAGAACGACAAATGGTTTTGCACCAAATCCCTTCCTGAATGTCTTGAATCAACTGGATAGAAATATTGAAATTCTTTTTTCATTGTATTGATTATATCCTCAGAAAGTTTTGATGTACTTGCAGCTAGTGTAACATCTCCTTTATCTAATAGAATATAATCAAAGAATTCTCGAGTTAAATTCTCAGGTGCTACTGTTCCATCATTTACAAATCGTGAAATTGTATAGTATGCCATGTAAATTACACTATCAGAGAGTGACTCTACAATCCAGTCTTTATCCCATGGAAGTTTAGTTCCTAAACCTTGTTGTCTTGCACATGCTCGCTCGTGCAACCACTCTATGACTTCTTTGAACTCTGTTTTGAGATTACTTGGTAGAATATTCATCTCATCAAAACAATTGCGAGCAAGTTCTTTCCATTCTTCATCCCCATAATTCAAAAACCATTGATTGTTCAATATTTTCACAACACATTCTGCACCACATCTGCAATGTACTGGAGAATTCTCAAGCACTGGGAATTTCTCTAGTGTGTTATTCTCTTGTAGCCATGCTCTAATTTTGTCTCGTCCAAACTGTACTTTTTCATTGTTGAATTCTCCACATTTTTCATTTAATTTTCCTTCTGTAAACTCTTTGAGATACAATTCTTTTGTAGCCTCATCTAGTTTTTCATCAGTTTGGTTTGAGACTCCTAATTTCTCACAAATCTGTTTTGCAGGATAAACATCGTATCCTTCTGTAACTATAATTGGAATAGGCTCAATTTTTGAGGCTAATTCGTGATTTTTAGTCTTCAAATCCATCAATGCTTGATAATCTTTTGGTGCATGTGCCGGTACTGACATTACAAGTCCTGTACCCATTCCAGGCTCTACAAAGTCAGCAGGCAATACTGGGATTTCTCGTCCATCGTGATTGATTGCGTATTTTCCTATAATTTCACTACCTGGTATATCGCCAATTACTTTGACTTGTTTTTCAAAGAATTCAATTTTGTGTGCACATTCTTCAGAAATAATCCATGTTTCATCATCAACTGTAACTTTTTTGTAAATTGTATTTGGATTGACCCACAAGTTTGTAATTCCAAAAATTGTTTCAGGTCGTAATGTTGTTACTGGGAAAATAAATTCACCAAGCTTGAATTTAATCAAGAAATTCTTTTCATCAATTTTAGGTTCTACATCACCCATTGTATCATGTTGGGATACCGGATTTTGATCTTTAGGACACCATCCAACTGGATGACTGCCTTGAATGATTCTACCGTTTTCTTTAAGAGTTGTAATCTGCCATTCGATAAATTTTTGATAACCTGGAACGATAGTTGTAAACTCTCGTCTCCAATCAATGGAATACCCCATCTCAATCATTCCTGATTTTATTTCTTCATGAAAATAATCTGCAATTTTTATTGGTTCAACAAATGTTTTGATATCTTCTTCAGGAACGTGATAAATATTTCGTAATCCATCAAGAATTTCTTTTTCTCCTTTCTCAATTCTTTTGGCCATACCAAGTACAGGAGTTCCTGTATAGTGGAATCCCATTGGGAACAATACGTTATACCCTTGCATTCGATAAAATCTTGCATGAACATCAGCTAGTGTGTATGTTCGTCCATGTCCAATGTGTTGTGGAGAGTTTGGATATGGATATGCTACTGTAATGAATTTTTTTGGTTTCTCATTTGGATTTGTTTCAAAGTCTTTTGATTCGGCCCACTTGTTTCGCCATTTAGTTTCTATTTCATTCCAGTTAATCATCATATTATCATCCAAAAATCATCGATTTTGCTTTGGCTATTGCCTGCTCTTTTTTAGATGTGTCTTTTCCTCCACCTTGAGCAAATTTAGCATCTCCACCACCAGAACCGCCCAAAATTGAGGCTATTTCCTTGGCTATTTCGCCTGCATTTACGCCTGACTCCTCACCTGCAAATATCATTACACGAACTGTAGGCCCTGCTTCAAAGATTCCACAGTATGCTGCTTTAGGATTTTTAACTAATTTTTTACCAAAATTTTGATGGAAATAATCATCATGATCTGGATGAGCTGTAAAACATCTTATTTTGTTTTCAATTAATCGTGCATCGATTTCGTTTATGACAAGTCCTTTCTTCATTTCACTTATCATGTTTAATGCAATAGGGATACTTTCTCTGTATTTTTCTTTATTTTCTGCTCTTTGTTTTTCTAATTTTGCTTTTGCAATATCATCTGCAGCTTGTTTCTTTGATTCTTCTTCTTGATCTTTTACATATTGGAATGCAGTTGGACCTGAGACAAACTCTATACGAACTACACCATCTTGAATTCTTTTTGTTTTTGTAATTTTGATTAGTTCTATATCTCCAGTTTTCTTTACATGTGTTCCACCACATGCCTCAATGTCTTTATCCTCAATTGATACAATACGTACAGACTTTACTGGAACTACTCCGCCCTGATAAATTCTAAACCCATATTTTTGCTCTGCAGTTCCTCTATCATAGTAATCGATATTCACTGGATAGTTCTCTTTTACCATTTGATTAGCTGCATCTTCAATCTGTTTTACTTGTTCATCAGTCAATGATGAATGGTGTGTAATGTCTAGTCTAGCGTGATCATCGTCTTTGAATGCAGAGTGTTGCCAAATCCAAGAGCCCAAAACTCCTCTTGATGATGCATTGATAATGTGAGTACTGGTGTGATTTTTGGTAATGTTTGCACGACGAGTCTCATCTACTTTACAAGATACAGTGTCACCTTCTTTTGGAGTACCACCTTCTAGTTTGTGAACAATAATGTTTGCGTGCTTATCCACGTTTACAACTTTGAATCCTGCAATACTTCCTAAATCTGGCTCTTGTCCTCCACCTCTTGCATAAAATGAAGTTCTATCTAATACCACTTGATCATCAAAGACCTTGATTACTTTGGCTTCAAACTCCATTGGGTCATCTTTGTAAAATAGAGTCTCAGTTTCAGGTAACTCTTCTAGTGGAAGTTCTGTGATTGCTTTTTTCTTTTCAGACTGGTGCAAATCAGATAGTTTAGAGTAAAATTGTGATGGAATCTCAGAAATCGCATCGACCTCTTTGAGGTATTCCGGTGTAATGCCATCTGATTCGTATAGAGTAATCAATTCGTCAACTGATGGCACACCTTTCTCACGAATCTTTTCTGCCTTTTTCTTCATGTGGACTTTGGAATCCTCATATCTTGCAGATTCTAGCTTGAGAATTGTCTTGACATCTTCTCTTTTCTCATCAAGCTCAGGATAGGTATCTTTGAGATAATCAATATGTGCATCAATTAATTCATCAATGTCTAATTTTAGATTTAATCGATTTATTGTCCCATTAATTCTTCGTAACATCATTCTAAGATTATACCCTCCACCAACATTACTTGGTAATGCACCATCTGTAATTGCAAAAATTAGAGTTCTCAAATGATCTGCAATCAGATACATCCCTTCAAGTGGTGTGATCATTTTGTTTAGCTGGTCATCTGTAATTCCTGCATTTTTCACTGCAAGACGTCGTACTTCATTTAGGTCATCGAAATGATCAATCTCTTTTGCAATTTCTGTAAAGTATTTTTTCAAAACATCTGAATCAGAATCAATTCCAATCTTTTCAAAAAGTATCTGATTTACTGGACCAAAACAGCAATCATATGCTGTAGGTGTACCCATTGTCATCCATACAAATCTCTCCAACCCTGCACCCATGTCAATTACTCTCTGATCAAGTGTGGTGTGCTGTCCTAGTTCCCCTTGGAATTCAGTAAACACTGCATTTCCTAATTCTAATCCTCGAACAAAGTATTCCAGTGATGGACCAAAAGAGCCACCACCTGCCCATACATCCTCTACAAAAACTACCTCTTCTTTCTTAATTCCAAATTGATTAGTCAATAATCTAAAATCCAAATCTACACATTCATCTTTCCAGTATCCTCCCAAATCAGGAACACTGTGTTGCCCAATCATACAGAAACTAGAGAAATGTCTACCTGTTACTCCTACATTTTCTAAATCTTTGAAACGCAAACAAGTTTGTGGGACTACTAGAGGGTTTGCAGGAAACTCAAAGACCACTTTACTTCCCATTACTCTTTGAAAGTCAACTACTGATGCAATTGTGAAAAACAAATCATCTCGCCATCTACAAACAACTGGATATCTGGAAACTGAAGTGTGATTATTTTTTACAAAAAACTCTTCTACTTGTTTCCATGCTTGAGTATAATCAAATCTCTTACTAGTTGGGGGATCACCTATGAACGAATAGGTATCCAATCCATCATCTGGACACAAATCCCTATCTGCATTTAGAGTCCAAAAGAATCTGCCACATTTGGTACAAGACTTTCTTACAAATCCTTGTTCTTGGAATAATTTGACATTATAGTATTTTTCAGGATCTGCTGAAAATTCTTTTAGAATCTCTTTTTTATCCAACGATGGGACTGCTATTTTCCAATATTAAGAATTGTCGATTAATGATACATTAAATACACTACATGATGTAATCTATTCATGTTTGGAAAGAAACCTACTTTGAAAGAAGGAACTTCAATTTTCTCAGTTAAAAAAAATGGTGAATTTAATGACTTTATCTTTGGTATAGTTACTGGTGTTGATGGACGTAAAGTTGGGATTAACGGAGTAATTGTAAATCCGATAGGATTGAAAAACAAGATTATTCAAGGAAAGACTGGTGAACGTTCCAGAGAAATTCTTGATCATCCAACTCCTGATAATGTTGTTTTGGCTTTGGTGTATAGAGTTGAACATGAAAATTATGCTGAGGTGCTAGATCTTGATGTTGATAAATGTGATATTATTCCTCCAAAAATTTACTTGATGTTAGATGGCTGGGTTCGTGAATCATTACCTGAATTCTTTAATGCTGTTTTGTCCTTACCTGAAGGTGCTGAAAGAGATGAAGCAAAACGGGTTTTAAGACAAAGAAAAGATACCTTGAGTGATCCAAATCTGAAACGAACAGTATATGCTGTTTGTAGAAGTCTAAAAATTGTAAACTAGATTTCTAATTTCTAGGCGTAACTTCTCCATAGTTTTATATTATGCCCTAAGAAAATCTCGATACAATGGAATATGTTTACGCTGCTTTACTTCTTCACAAACTAGACAAAGAAGTTAACGAGGCAAACCTCACATCAGTTGTTAAAGCATCTGGTGCTGACGTTAATGAAGCCCAAGTTAAATCACTAGTTGCAGCCTTAGCCGATGTTAACATCGATGAGGCAGTTAAAGCCGCCCCAGTAGCAGTTGCAGCACCGGCAGCAGATGCAGCAGCACCGGCAGCAGAAGAAAAGAAGAAAGAAGAACCTAAAAACGAAGAAGCAGCCATGGAAGGATTGTCTTCCTTATTTGGCTAAGCAACTTTATTTTAATCAAATTTACTTTTGATCTTTATTTTTATCAATTCTTAATTAGCCATAGCTCTCAGTTGGTTTGAATGGTAGATTTTTCTTTTCCAATAGATGGATTCATTAGCATTTTAGATTATTTGGGAACTATTGCTTTTGCAGTAACTGGAGCTTCTAAAGCAATAGCACACAAGGCAGATATTTTTGGAATTATTGTATTGGCTACTGTAGTTGGAGTGGGAGGTGGAGTAACTCGAGATGTAATCTTTGGACGATTCCCTACAGCGTTTTCAGATCCTATCTATGTCTCAATAACAGTATCAGTTGGAGTTGTAATGTTCTTTTTGTATACAAAATTCAAAAAACAAATGAGCATATGGCTAGTTTTTGATGCAGTTGGATTGGGAGTGTTTTCAATTTTAGGTGCATCCATTGCATACCAAGTAATTGGATTACAATTCCTCCCAATGCTGTTTGCTGGAATGATAACTGCAATTGGTGGTGGAATATTGAGAGATGTCTTTGTTCGAGAAATCCCAATTGTATTTGTAAAAGAAGTGTATGCTATTGCCAGCATAATTGGAATCGTAGTGTTCTATGGATTACTTTCATCTGGAATAGATGTACAGATTGCATCTGTAATTGGAATAGTTGCAGGAACTGGAATAAGACTACTTGCAATGAAGTATAATTGGAATCTTCCCAAAGTTCGAGAATCTTAATTATACATTATTTTTGAAATATTCAACTATGATGAATATCCCAATTCCAATTAGTAATGCCGCACTAACACCTATTGCTTTTTTATCTGATGCATATAGAAGCATGAATTTTTTGTAGAAATAACTGATTTAAGATTTTAGGCTGCAGTGTAATCTTTTGCTTGTCCTGCAACTGCTCTTGCTTGGGAATCTGCTTTGCTAAGAATTTGCTCTTTTGTTTCATCAGTCATAAAGCCTGATTCAACAGATACAGAACGTGCAGATTGAGAAGCCTTGCTAAGGATTTGTGAAATGTTGTCTGCTGTGATATATCCTGCTTCAATTGATAGTGTAACTGCTTCTTGGTGTAATTGAGCAAATGCATTTCTGATTTTCTCAACATCGATTACCATTTCTTCTTCAGCGTATACAGTTCCCTCTTCTAATGCTGTAGTGAGTGAAATTCCTGCTTCAACTGGTTTGATATCTAATTTACCTAGAATGGATGCTAATTTGTCATTAATTGGTTCACCTTTGAGAACTGGAGTACTGTCTTTTGCAATCCAGATTGTTCCTTGATCAATTTTAGTTGGAATTCCTGCTTCTTTGAATTCTGTAAGCATTGGTCCTGGGGCGATTCCTGTATTTTTAGCAGGAACTACAATATCGAAACTTGCGAGATCTCCTCCTCTTGCTGCCATCATAACTTTATTTTTAGCAAGAAGAACGTTTAGCTTGAATGGTGACATGTCTGTAAACAAAAACATGCATTGTCCTGTTAGTTTGTCTGCAATGTCTTTGACTCCTGGTACATCGAGTTTCTCAAATGCTTTCTTTGCAACTTTATCTTTGATGCTGAAAAATTCTACCTCACCTGCAAGAGTTTTTCTTAATGGGAGAATTTGTGTTGAACGAACTTTTCTCATTTTAATTACAGCTAGAACTTTGTATTTTTTTGGAAGTTCTTGTAATTGTTGATACATCTGGGTTTTTGCTTTAGGATAAGATGTTCTATTTTCATGCATATTTCTTCTTAATCTCCTGTGCTTGTTTTACTGGTTTACCCATTGTAGTTTTAATCAAAATCTTTTTCATGTTTTTCTCTCCGTTTGGTAATTTCTTTTCTATTGCAGATAGAACAATGTGTGCATTAATTGCCAAATCTGCATCCTCCATTGATACATCTCCTATTTTTGCTGAAATTGAAAGTGATGCTCTTGCTCTTACTTTGATACAAGATCTAAATCTTTCTAAGAATGCTTCAATGGATGCATCAAAAGGAACTGGTGTTGGCATTTTTCCTCTTGGACCTAAAAGTTGACCTAAAGTTTTACCAACTGCTGGCATGATTTTTGTATCTGCTAAAAAGAAATCATGTTTGTTAATGAATTTTCTAGATTCTCTTTTGTTAGATCCGAATTTTTCTAATTCTTCTGAACCAATAACTGTGTCAGCTTTTGCGGCTTTGGCTTTTTGATTCATTTCACCTGTAGCTATAATGCATACAGTTGCTGGAGAACTAGTCTTTGGAAGTTGAACAACTTCGTTAATTGCAAATCCTTTCTTTACATCAATATCTTTGAAAGTAATGATCAATTCTATAGATTCTTTGAATTTACGCTCTTTTGTAGCGCCTCTTGCTTGTTTGATTAATTCTATAATCTGTGCATCTGTAATCATTACGAAACAATTTCTAGAAAACCTACTTAAAATCGTTTAGAGATTGAGTTTTTTGCCCCTCATTTATTTTAAAAAAATTACACATTTTCACTAAAATTATTACAATTAAGGCGGAAATTATGCTGAAAACCTACATATATTAAATCAGAACCATATTTTTCGAACACGTTGCATAGGTTTGACGAATTAGATATGAAATTACTTTATGAATTGACCAATGATGGTTCAATTTCTGTTCCTACGTTATCAAAAAAACTAGGGATCAACGCTTCTGTTCTTTACAGTAGAATTAAGAGACTGATGAAGAAAAAACTCATCAAAAAATTCACTATTGAGATTGATGATTCATTATTGGGAATTGGAGTAAAGGCCTCTGTTGGAATAAACAGAGATCCAAAATTCAAGGATACAATTCACAAACAATTCATGGAAACTAATGAGGTTGTATCTATTTCAGAAATAACTGGCAGATTTGATATTATGATTAAGGTATATGCCAAGAATCTTGAAGCTTTACACACTATTGTAATTGAAAAAATCGGAAAAATAGAAGGTATTCAAAATACTGAAACCTTTGTAGAATTACAAAAAACCGATAAAGATCCTGTGTATCTTATTCAATAATTTGAAACTTTTACATTTAAAATTTAGAATCTAATTTTTAATTATTGAAATTTTGCATCCCATTTACCTTCATTGATTTCAGCAGTGATTTCTTTAGGGGTTTTACCTTCTATTTTTACTCCTAATGCCACACATGTACCGATGATGGTTTTTGAGACTGATTTTATTGAAGAAGCATAAGATTTCTCTAGTTTTGTATTTGCTACTTTAACAATTGAATCCATAGTAACATCTCCTGCCCATTCAGTACCTGATGCTCCAGAACCTTTCTGGATTCCTGCTTCTTTCATGATAAGAGCAGCAGCTGAAGGGATTCCAATTTCAATTTCATATTTTTTTGTATCAGTATCGACAATTACAGTTACAGGAACTTTCATTCCTTCAAAGTCTGTGGTTTTATCATTAATTGCTTTAATGACTTCCATGATGTTGACTCCTAGAGGGCCTAGTGCTGGACCTAATGGTGGACCTGCTGATGCACCTCCGCCTGTTACAAGTGCTGATACTTTTTGTTCTCCCATGTTAAATCAAACTCAAACTGAAAATTTAATCCTTCCTAAGCCTCAGTAGACAGCTTTAGGTAGTTAGCGTCCACTGTGACTGGTAATTGGTATGATGCATCTAACAAAACTACAGTTGCTTCTTCTTTGTCGACATCAATTCTAGTAATTGTTGCCTTCATTCCCTTGAATGGTCCACCTGTAATTTCTACTACATTATCTACTGTTAATTGTGAAACTGTTGATTTCTTGATTAGATATCCTTCGATATCTTTGAATTCTAATTCTCCTCTTAATTGACCTCGAATATGTCTAACTCCTTCAACTGCAAGATATGCATCGCTAGGACTGAGTGCTTCAACTACAACATAACCTTTCAAGTCACTTACCCAAAATACTGATTGGATATTGATTTGACTTGCATTGGCTTTTGCTTCTAATAATCTCATGACCACTTTTTCTTGTCCTCCAGTGGTTCTAATTGCAAACAAATGTGATTCTATTTCTTCAGACATTTTTATCTCCCAAATGTAATCACAGAAAAGACAAACTGAATTGTAAAACCAATAGCTCCTACTCCTGCTATTCCTAACAAAACGAGTCTAAGGTGTTGTTGATACTCATCTTTGTCTGGCTTTTTGGCCATTTTTAGAGTATTTCCCATGTTTTTCAAAGTCTGCCTAGGATTCATTGCTGAAAATTGATAAGGTGTCCTTATATTCCTTATCTCGTGGATCTACTAGTTGCGTATCAAGATGACCCTGCAGGTCATAATATGGCAAAATTCCTTTCTAAAGAAATGACAAAAGATAGTGATATTTTTCGCGGAAAATATTATGATCTTTTAATTATTCCAACACCTGCAATTTCTGCTGATTGGCTGGAAGAAAAATATGATTATGATGGATTTATTTTTCTCTCAAAACATGCAGCAGAGTCTGGAGTTTTAGCTTTAACTTGTCACAGTACTGGGAATTTTTCTACTGCAAAATTTGGTGGAAATGACAAACAAATAGCAATTCCAAAACCTGATTTTCAAAAAAAATATCTTCAAACTTTGGAGAAAAATAAATCAAAATTTTCAGATTTTCAAATTACTATAGAGGCAACTCATCATGGGCCTACGGCACTCACAAAACCATCCATATTTGTAGAAATTGGTACTACTGAAAAGCAATGGACTGATGAGTCTCTTTGTCATTCTGTTGCAGAACTAGTTCACAAAGTAATGAGCGAACCAATTAAGGATAATCCTGTGGCAATTTGTTTTGGTGGAACTCATTATCCTTCAAAATTTACACATGAATTATTGAATGGAAAATATGCACTTGGTACAGTAATTCCTAAACATGCATTAGGTGATCTGGATGAAGAATTATTTTCTCATATTCTAACTCAAAACAGTATGGCAAAAACTGCTCTTTTAGATTGGCGTGGATTGGGACCACACAAACAAAAAATACTTGATCTTTTGAAATCAACTGATCTTGAGGTTATCAAACTATGAATCTTCAACAAAAAATTTACAAAAAATTACTTGAAGTTCCTAAAGGACAAATCACCACTTATGGTGAATTAGCAAAAGCTGTTGGATTAAAAAATGGCCAACGTGCAGTTGGAAAAATAATGAACAAAAATCCTTACCCTGTGATTATTCCTTGCCATAGAGTTGTAATGTCTACTGGAAAAATCGGTGGATATGCGTATGGTGAACCTGTTAAAACTAAGATGCTAAATGATGAAGGGATTAAAATTCAAAATGGCAAAATTGTAGAATTGGAAAATAAACTTTATCGATTCTAATCTTTTCGTTTTCCTTTAATCTCTTCTATGAGTGATCTTAGGTGGGCTTTGTTTCTAACTGTATTTCCACCTACTTTCTTGTAAAGAGCCCAGAATTCTGGATTAGTCAAATCTTTTCTATCTTTTGCAATTTTCAATAATCTTCTCAATGCTCTAACGTGTGCAACATAGACTGTTTTCTTTCCAACTCTTGCACCTTTTCTTCCTTGTTTGGAACCTTGAGTGGTACCTCTCTTGTTTTTCTGAGCTTTCTTTTCATGTGCTCTTCCTTTTGATGTACCTGTAAATGATTTAATTTTAATTGTGTTTGCTGTGATGAGACTTCTGATGTTTTCTCTTGTAATTGCATCTGCAATGTCATCTAGATGGTCTGTATCAAATCTAATTCTGTGAATTCCAACACCAGTAACTCTGGCTGCAAGTCTTTTCTTAGCTTTAAGATTAACTACCATTTGGACTCACTCTTGCATTAAATATTTTGAATTTTTGTTCAATTGCTTTTACTATGATTTCTTTTCTTTTCTTAGTGCCGACACCGTGGCCAAATCTAACCCCATCTTTTTTTGGGTCTAATTTTTCTAAATCGTTTATGTTGAAAACTAAGTTATCTGTAAATCCTGAAGGATGTAATCCTCGTGCAGCTTTTGGTCCACCATATCCAATTTTAACAAGACCTGGACGGCCTCTGCTTTTTTGTTTTCTTTGGTGGTGATCAATACCTTTTGGTTTTCTCCAATTAGTTTGAAGTCTAACATAACGCCAACTTTCTGGTCTTACAAAGTCTGGCTTGTTTTCTTTAGCTTCTTTTCTCTTTGCAAGCAATTCTTTATTGATCGTCATCAAATTGAGTTTTGAATTTTGGAATAAATACGTTCCTAGAAGCGAGAAAAATTCTCTATAAGAAAAAGATAATAAGGAAACTTTGGCCGGATCGAATATCTCATGAACCAGCCTGGGAGTGAACATATCATTTTTGGAGGCAATACCCTCTGACCCAAGTACTAGGTACTGCTGCAACTGAGAAGTTTTCTTCACAATTAGTTGCCTTTGGAATCAATCCATCCAAAGTCCACAGAAATCTCAGTGTAGATGAAATGGTCAAATTTGCAGTAGATCGAAAGGAAGGTGTTGTAAACTCTACAGGCTCATTATCTGTAAACACAGGAAAATATACTGGCAGATCCCCTGATGATAGATTTATCGTATATGATGATAAAACTCACGAGACTATTGATTGGGGAAAAATTAACCACCAATTCCCAAGTGGCAAATTTGAAAAATTATTTGAAAAAATGAAAGACTTTGTTGATAACAAAGAACTTTTTGTTTTTGATGGTTTTGTAGGGGCTGATCCTGAAACTCGTTTACCAATTAGAGTAATTAATGATCATGTTTGGCAAAGTATGTTCTCAAGTAATTTGTTTATCGAACCTACAGATGATGAATTAGAAAAACATGATCCTGAATTTACTATTTTATGTATTAATGATTTTGTAGCAGATCCTGAAATTGATGGAACTAGAACTGATGTCTTTATTCTAATTGATTTAACGCGAAAAATTGTTTTGATTGGCGGAACTGAATACGCCGGTGAAATGAAAAAATCTATGTTTGGTGTGATGAACTTTTTGTTACCTGGTCGTGGTATTTTCCCAATGCATTGTTCTGCAAATATTGGTGAAAAAGGTGATACGGCATTGTTCTTTGGATTATCTGGTACTGGTAAAACAACTCTCTCAGCAGATCCTAATAGAAAATTAATTGGTGATGATGAACATGGATGGTCTGATAATGGAACATTTAATTTTGAAGGGGGTTGCTATGCAAAATGTATCAACCTTAGTCAAGAGGCAGAACCTGAAATTTGGAATGCAATCAAACCTGGCGCTCTTTTAGAAAATGTTGTATTAAATGATAATATTCCAAATTATGATGATAACTCATTAACTGAAAACACTCGTGTTGGTTATCCATTAGATTACATCCCTGGTGCAGTAATTCCAAGTGTTGGTGGAAATCCTAGAGTCATTGTATTTTTGACAGCCGATGCATTGGGTGTTTTACCTCCTGTTTCTAGACTTAGCAAAGAGGGAGCAATGTATCATTTCATGTCAGGTTATACCAGTAAATTAGCAGGAACTGAAAGAGGAATTAAAGAACCCAAATCTGTATTTTCTCAGTGTTTTGGAGCCCCATTCATGCCTAGACCTGCTTCAGTTTATGCAAAATTGCTAGGTGAAAAAATCAATCAACACAATACGATAGTTTACCTCGTTAACACTGGTTGGTCTGGCGGTCCATATGGTGTTGGAAAAAGAATCAAAATAAAATACAGTCGTGCAATGGTTACTGCTGCACTTTCAGGTGCACTTGATATTGTAAAATACAGACATGATGATTTGTTTAATCTAGATATTCCTACTGAAGTGGAAGGTGTACCTTCTGATATTTTGGATCCAAAAAATACTTGGATTGACAAGGATTCCTATGACATGTCTGCTAAAAAATTAGCTCAAATGTTTGTTGAAAACTTTAAGAAATTTGAAAATGTCTCAGCAGAAATAATTGAAGCTGGTCCGAAATACACACAATAGATTATCTTCTTTTAATTAATCCAAATACTGCAATTCCAATTAGAATTATACTGATTATGATAATTGGTTTTTCTGGAATGTCTATTTTGTTAATTCCATTTTGACTTTCATCCAGTGAATTAATTTCAATTACATTAAATGCATTTGATGTGTTACCGTTAACTCTAATTTTTGCATCTATCCAATATTTTGAATTTTTATGAATTTCAATAAATGCTTCTTTGTTTGGTGTTGTAGTTGTTGTATGAATATTCCAATCCTCACTGTTAATTACTGAAATTTTTGCAAAACTCCATTCTTCTGGATGAAAAATATCAAAGTAGAGTTTTTGATTTTGTTGATTTATGGAAATTGAACCTGGTGTATAGTGTAGTAAAAATGGAATTGTATATTGTATGTCTTCATGATTTACCATTAACTTTCCTTCATGATCTCCGAACTTTTCTTCACTCATACTCATTTTGATGTGTAGTGTATTCCCTTCTAGAATGTGTGCAAATTTGATAAATTCTGGACCTTCAAATTTTATATCTAAACTATCCAAAGTTCCATCTAGTAATTTTAGTTCAAATTGTTGCTCTGCTACTAATTTGTCTGAGGAGACATTTATCACAAAATTTGGTGGCATGATGATCAATTTTGCAGCAAAAGCATTTCCAATATCTAATCTTCCAGCACCTGCCTCGTGGATGGAAAATTCTTGCCCATAGGCGTCTGAAACAGGCTGAACTGTGGTCAATAATAGAGATTTAATTTCATGGTGGTGCAAGTCAGGGTTTTTTTGAAGTAACAATGCTGCTGCCCCACTCACATGAGGAGCCGCATAGCTTGTTCCACTGGTGAAATTATACCCTGCATTATTTTGTGTGGTATTGATGTATGCTCCAGGTGCCACAATTTCTGGTTTAATGTAAAACGGTGATACTGGTCCTCTAGAACTAAAATGTGTCACAAAATCTGGATTGTAAAATAATTGTAAAATTCCTTGACTTTCCTCTGTTGTGGATTCTATAATTTCAAGCCCTTCATCTCTATCTATGGATACTACTGGAATTCGTGGGGTGTATCCTGATTCTATAAATTCATGAATTAATTCTCCTAGAAAAATTCCTGGATTATTATTGTAAACAATCATTGCTTTAGCTCCTGCATTGGCAGCATTTTTTTCTTTAATTGAAAAATACAACAACTCTCCCTCTACATCACTTCCTCGCTCAACAATTACTATCGCATCTTTTACATCCAATTCTTGAAAATCTTCAATTTTCCCATAACCTGCAAAAATTATTTTCTCTTTGATTGGCTCTTCTAATTTTGTAGATCCAACCATTGGAATCACTGTATGTGATTTCTCATCTATCTCTAATGTTGCAACCAAACTTGAAGTTAGATTGTTGTATGTTGCACCAACTGTTACTGATCCAAAATTCCTTCCAGGACTTCCAATTGTATTTGATTTTGGTCCGTCATTCCCAGCTGCAACTACTACAAAAATTTCTTTTTCTAATGCTTCATTTATTCCGCGTTCAATCTTTGCATTTGTTTTATTTACTCCTAAACTAATATTGATAATATCTGCATCATCTTCAATTGCTTTTTGAATTGCTCTTATGATGAGTTCTGATGATACTCCTTCACCATTCTCTGAAACCTTGTAAGCTAAAATTTTTGCCTTGGGGGCTACACCTGACTTTTCTCCATCTGCTGCAATTACCCCTGCAACCTGAGTACCGTGACCGTTTGTATCTAGTGGCGGTTCGCCCTCTTTGATGAAGTTGTAACCTCCAATTACTTTTCCATCTGGTCCCCACCCAAACAAATCTGGATGGTTATAGTCTACTCCAGTATCAATCACTGCAATCTTTATTCCAGTACCATCGATGTCTTCCATTTTTGGAAAATCAGTTCCAACATATGGTACACTTCTGTCTAGATACAGTTCAGACTCGTTTTGTGTTTCTAACTGTACTAAAATCAAAATTCCTGAAAATACTATCATTGAAGAAAGAATTAGTAATGATTTCACAAATTTTTAATCGTTTTAACAAGTAAAAATGAATTGCTTAGTAAACCAATAAATGGAATAAATTTCAAAATCTTTCATGGGAAAATACACACTTCCTGAAATGCCATATGCTTATGATGCATTAGAACCTCACATTGATGCAAAAACAATGGAGATTCATCACACAAAACATCATCAAGCATACACTGACAAACTAAATGCAGCTCTTGAAACTTGTCCATCTGAAATTCAAGACAAAGACATTCTTGATATCTTAGCTGATATCAATTCTGTTCCAGAAGACAAAAGAGGTGCAGTTAATTTCAACGGTGGTGGTTATGACAACCATAGGTTATTTTGGAATAACATGAAAGCAAACGGAGGCGGAGAACCTGGAGGAGCAATTGCAGATGCAATTAAAAATTCTTTTGGAATCTTTTCTGACTTCAAAGAGAAATTCACATCTACAACAGCAGTAATCCAAGGCAGTGGTTGGGGATGGTTAGTATACAATCCTTCTACATCAAAGGTTGAATACAAATCAATGCCAAATCAAACTAGTCCAAGAACTGAAGGGTTAATTCCTTTGTTGGGCTGTGATGTCTGGGAGCATGCATACTATCTCAACTACCAAAACAAGAGACCTATCTATATTGAGGCATGGTGGAATGTTGTAAACTGGGATGAAGTAGAATCTAGATTCTCTAAAGTAAAATAAAGTTAAATCTTTATTTTTTATTTATCCAATTATTTTGAATTTTTTTAAACTATTCATGAATGAATTTATATCCATCACAAAAGCATTTGTTGTACATGAGTGAAGAACAGGCAGAGCAATTAATGCAGCAAATGCAAATGCTTGAAACATATTTTTCAGATTTATCTCAAAGAGAATCTACTTTCATGAATATTTTGAGAGAAGCAACTGCTTCAATTGAATCAATTCAATCACTTAGTAAAAGTCCTGAATCTGAAACTCTAGTTCCGATTGGAATGGGTACATATGTTCCCACAAAAATTTCATCTAGTTCCAAAATTGTTATGAATATTGGTGCAGGAATTGCAGTTGAAAAAGATTTTCCTTCTGCAATTAACTATCTTGAAGCAAGAATAAAAGAAATTGAAGTTGCTCTACAAGATACAGCTGCCAAAAAACAAGATGCTTCAGCAAGATTGGAACAAGGAAAAGCACAGATGAATCAAATGATGCAGGCTATGCAACAACCTCCGACTTCGGGATAAACTATGTTTGATAAACTTCGTAGTGCATTTTCTAATGCTGCGAAAAGTCTTGGTGAGAAAGAACTTAATGAAAAAGACATTGAAGATATCCTTTTTGAATTAGAAATATCTTTACTAGAATCAGATGTTGCCACTGAAGTAATTGATTCTATAAAATCTGATCTTAAAGAAAAACTAATTGGCTCAAAAGTTGATAAGAATGAAATTGAAAAATTTGTAAAAGATAGTTTGATTTCAAGTATATCTACATTATTTGATGCAGCAGGAGAATACAATCTCTTTGAAAAAATTGATGAAAAAAAGAAACAAGAACAACCCTTTTTGATTTTATTTGTTGGGATTAACGGAACTGGAAAAACTACTTCCTTAGCTAAAGTTGCACATTTACTAAAAGAAGCAAAATATTCGGTTGTAATTGCAGCATCTGATACTTTCCGAGCAGGTGCAATTGAACAATTACGTGAACATACAAATCGCCTAAATCTAAAACTAGTTGCTCAAAATTATAATTCAGATCCTGCATCTGTTGCACGTGATGCAGTACTATATGCAAAATCTCACAAAACAGATGTTGTACTAATTGATACTGCTGGAAGAATGCAGACTAGTGAAAATTTAATGCAACAAATTGAAAAAATTACCAAAGTCGTAAATCCTGATATGAAAATTTTTGTAGGAGATTCTTTGGCTGGAAATGATACAGTAAACCAAGCACGTGAATTTCATAAACATGTGCAATTTGATGCTTCGATTTTAACCAAGAGTGATGCTGATGCAAGAGGAGGAGCTGCATTATCTATTGTAAAAGTTACATCTACTCCTGTTCTTTATGTTGGAGTTGGACAAGAATACACTGATCTAAAATCATTTGATAAGGAACTCTTTCTAGAGACTGTTTTTGGTTCATTAGATAATGTGGATACCACTAAAACTACTGAACCTGAACCAACACCAGAACCTGAACCAACACCAGAACCTGAACCAACACCAGAACCTGAACCAACACCAGAACCTGAACCAACACCAGAACCTGAACCAACACCAGAACCTGAACCAACACCAACTTCTGATGATCCATTTGATGGAATCAAGGATGATGACATTACAACTTATTCTGAATTATACCATATCCCTCCTCCTGAAAACGACAAGGATGCAATCAATTTGGGTAACAGTATTCGTCAGTGGATTAAAAATGGCAAACCTGAACTTGGAGAACCAACCAAAGTCACTGATGTAGATGATGTTAACGATGAAAAAATACAAAAACATGATAAAGAAGAAAAACCTAAAAAGAAACGAGGGAGATTCGGGTTTTTTAAGAAATGAAACTAAAAACAAAAGATTTACTCACTTTAGCGGAATTAACTCCAAAGGAATTTGTGGGATTAATTGATGACTCTATCAAACTAAAAAAAGAACTCAAAAAAGGTGGAAACAAACCAATCCTAAAAAACAAAACACTGACAATGATATTCCAAAAACCATCTACTAGAACACGTGTTAGTTTTGAAGTTGGTATGTATCAGTTGGGGGGACATGCAGTAAATCTATCATCAAATGATATGCAATTATCTCGTGGAGAGTCAGTTGAAGATACTGCAAAAACTCTTTCACGATATACAAATTGCATAATGGCACGTGTCTATGAACATGATTTACTTGAAAAATTAGCTGAACATGCAACTGTACCTGTGATTAATGGACTATCTGACACTTTTCATCCTTGCCAAATCTTGGCAGACTTTATGACGATTAAAGAAAAAAAGAAAAAACTCAAGGGATTAAAAATTGCATGGATTGGTGATGGTAACAATGTCTGTAATTCTATGATTTACGGTGCAGCATTATCTGGAGTCAACATGTCTATTGCAACTCCCAAGGGGTTTGAACCAAACAAAGATGTTGTAAACCAAGCTAAGAAATCTGCTAACATTGAATTGACAACAGATCCTTTTGTTGCAACTAAAAATGCTGATGTGATAGTTGCAGATACTTTTTCATCGATTCATAATCTTGATAAAAAAAGATTACAGAAATTCTTGCCAAAGTATCAAGTAAATGACAAATTAATGAAGTCTGCAAAGAAAGATGCGATCTTTTTACATTGTCTTCCTGCAAAGCGAGAACAAGAAGTTACTTCATCTGTAATTGATGGTCCTCAATCAGTTGTTTGGGATGAGGCAGAAAATCGGTTACATACTCAGAAAGCTTTGCTAGCTGCCCTAATTCACGCTTAACGTATATAAGAGCAGATTCAAACTCGGTTTCTATAGATGGCTTATTCGAAAATATTAAGACGATTAAGAGAGGAAAAGACCAATTATAGAAAACGTGGAACCATGTTAATGGGTAAACGTGATTTTATCACTGTAAATATTACTAATGAAAATACTCAAGTCCAAATTCTAACACCTGGTATGACTGGTGACAAAGTTGTCGCTTCTGCTCATTCTAGATATCTACTTGAGAAAGGATGGAAAGGTTCTAGAAAAAGTGTACCTGCTGCATATCTAACTGGTTACTTGGCAGGTAAGAAAGCAATAGGAAAAGGTGCAAAGGGTGCCATCATGTATACTGGAACTAGAAGATTTACACAAAGAATGGCTGCTGCACTCAAAGGAATCATTGATGCAGGTCTTGAAGTCCCAGCTGATCCAGAAAGATTCCCAGCTGAAGAAAGAATTAACGGTGAACATTTAACAGTAAAAAATGAAGTTTCAAAAATAAAATCCGCAATTGATAGTGAGGTCAAATAGAAATGAGTCAAACTGCACAAACTAAACCAGGACAAACTAAACCAGGACAAGCTAAACCTGGACAAGGTGGACGTGGTGGACAAGGCGGAAGAGGAAGAGGCCCACCAATTTATGGTAGAGGTCCTCCAGGTGGAGTTAAAGATGGACGTCCAAAACGACCAAGAAGAGAACCAGAAGTAGAAATTTGGATTCCAAAAACTATTTTGGGAAAACAAGTTGACTCTGGAGCAATAACATCTTTAGAAGAAATTATAGAATCTGGCTTACGTATTCAAGAATCTGGAATTATCAAGAAACTATTACCTGACTTGAAAAGTGAAGTAGTAGATGTAGGTATTATTCAAAAAATGACTTCAAATGGTCAATCAACTAGATTCAAAGCAATTGTTGCTGCTGGCAATGAGAACGGATACTTGGGTATCGGTCAAGGAAAATCAAAACAAATGAGAATTGCTATTGAAAAAGCAACTAGTCAAGCTTTCCTTAATGTCCAACCAATCAAAATGGGATGCGGCAGTTGGGAATGTAGATGTGATCAAAAACATTCTGTACCATTCAAAGTAAAAGGAAAAGGTGGTAGTGTTACAATTGAAATTATTCCTGCACCTCGTGGATTAGGTCTTGTAGCAGGTGGTAAAATTAAACGATTATTGGAATTAGCTGGTCTTAAAGACGCATGGACTACTGCTAAAGGTTCTACTCCAACAATGAACTCTACTTCAAAAGCTGTATTGGATTGTCTTAGACAGACATTTAGTCAAGGTTGATAAATTATGGTTAACGCATATCTCGTTGTCAGAATAAAAGGTCAAGCAGATTGTCCGTACTGGGCATCCACCACTATGACTTTATTGAAATTAGATAAAAAATATCGTGCAACTATTCTTCCTGCCAAAGACAATACTTTGGGAATGTTAAGAAAAGTACAACACTATGTTTCTTGGATTGAAATTGATGCATCTTTAGCAACTGAGTTGTTAGATAAGAAAGCACGAAAAGGTGGTTACCAAAAAGTAACTGCTGAAGATTTGAAAGAATTAGGATTTACAAGTACTGCTGAATTGGGAGCAGCATTGGCTGAAGGTAAAGCAACATTGTCAAAATTAAAACCACTAAAACCTTGGTTTGCTTTAGCACCTCCTGTAAAAGGATTCAAAAGAAGTACAAAGAAACTTTATGGACAGAAAGGTATTCTTGGACAAAATGCAGAACTTGACACTATTGTAAGGAGAATGATTTAACATGGCAACTAGATTACGAAAAACAAGACGACTTAGAGGCGGACGACACATGGGATGGGGACAAGTAGGTCAACACCGTGCAAGTGGTCACAAAGGTGGTCTTGGAATTACTGGTATGAAGAAACATCATAGAAGTACTATGATTAAAGAAGATCCAGATCACTATGGCCATGATATTCCTAAAACACCTCACCCAAACATTATCAAAAACTGGGCAAGTCTTAGAGATTTAGATGACCTGTTCGTAAAATTCGGTAAAGAAGAAGGAGGCAAAAAAATTGTTGATCTTGTAAGTGCAGGATATAAAAAACTCCTTGGTGGCGGAAAAATAACAAACGCATATTCCGTCAAAGTTGAACAATTTACTGCATCTGCTGAAGAAAAACTAAAAGCTGTTGGGGGAGAAGTGTTAACTAACAATGGCTGAGGGTACACTAACTGCCACAATTCGAAAAATAGTTTTCAAAGCAGAACCATATTTACCTCAAGTTCCAAAACCTAAAAAGAAAATCCCACTACAGGTTAGATTACTCTGGTGTGGAATTGCATTACTTATCTATATGATAATGGGTCAGACTCCTCTATTTGGAGCAACTGCACCTCAATTTGATTTTCTAGCATTTGCTAGAGTTATTTTTGCATCACAACAAGGAACCTTAGTTGAATTAGGGATAGGGCCTATAGTTACAGCTGGACTCTTGATGCAATTATTGAGAGGTTCAGATATTCTAAAATTTGATTTCAAAAAACCAGAAGAAAGAGGAATCTTTCAAACTGCAACTAAACTTGTAACATATGTTGTAATTGTTGCTGAATCTATTGTATATGCTATGGCTGTTTATGGCCCTGGTGTCACAGAACCATATGTCCTGTATGTTCTGGTAGGGCAGCTGATGGCAGCGTCGATAATTATCATGTTCCTTGATGAACTAATTCAGAAAGGTTGGGGACTTGGCAGTGGAATCAGTTTGTTCATTATGGCAGGTGTTGCTCAACAAATCCTTTGGAGTATGTTCAGTCCGTTACCAGCTGGCGATGGAGGGATGATTGGCATTATTCCATACATTATTCAATCTTTGACTGGCAGTGGGGATATTACAAATATTTTATTCCGTTCAAATCAATTACCGAGTATCTTTGGAATGTTCCTTACAGCAGGAATATTGCTAGTTCTTGTATTTACACAAGGTATCAAAATTGAAATCCCAATCGTTTCTACAAAATACAGAGGCTTTGCAGCAGTTTATCCTATCAAATTGATGTATGTCTCAAACATTCCAGTTATTTTAGCATCAGCACTTACTGCAAATGCTGTTTTCATATTCCAGATGTTGTGGGCAAACATGAATCCGCGTAACAATAATTTCTTTATGAACTTTATAGCACAATTTGATCCTACTAGTCCAAACACTCCAGTTGGAGGTATCATTTACTTCATCACTCCACCTAGAGGATTAGATGTTGCATTATTAGATCCAATGCGTGCAGTAGGCTATGTTTTGTTTATGGTTGGAATTGTAATTGTATTTGGTAGATTGTGGGTTGAACTTGGTGGCTTGTCACCAAAGACTGCAGCTCAAAACTTACTTGATGCAGATGTACAAATTCCTGGATTTAGAAGATCAAATGCACCAGTCGAAGCATTGCTAAACAAGTATATCCCATCAGTTACAATTATTGGCTCTGCAATTTTGGGCCTCTTGGCAGGTGTATCTGATGTACTTGGTGTCTTTGGTTCTGGAATCGGAATTTTACTTATGGTCGATATTCTCATTAACTATTATACACAATTAGTTAGAGAGCAAGTCGAAGTCGTGATGCCACGTTTGGGTGCTTTACTTGGCAGAAAATAAGAAAGTCGTAATGGTAGGAATACCTGGTGTTGGAAAAACTACATTGCTAACTAAAATGGCAGAAATTATAAAAAATCATAAAAAAAGTGTTAGTGTTTTGAGTTTTGGAACTTTGATGTTTGATATTGCAAAAGAAAATGGTCTTAAAGATAGAGATGGATTAAGACGATTACCTGTTTCTGAACAACAAAAATTACAAAAAATTGCAGCAGAAAAGATTGCTCAACATACTGAAGATGTTGTAATTATTGATACTCATGCATTCATTAGTTCTGAAGAGGGATACTATCCTGGTTTGCCAGAACACGTTCTCAAAATTATCCAACCAACAAACTTTGTCTCAGTTTCTGCAAAACCTGAAGAAATCTACAATAGACGAATGTCTGATGATACTCGAAATAGGGATAAAATCACACTTGCCAATATTAAGAAAGAATTAGATGCACAATCAGGAATAATTGCATCCTGTATGGTGATTTCAGGCTCTCCAGTCAAATACGTCCTCAATCGTGAGGGAAAGGTTGATGAAGCGGCTGATAAAATCATTAATGCAATAGGACTGTAAAAATGGATTTCAACTTTATTCTACTCTTTATCGATGTAATACATCTCCAGCTGCCCGATTTCCTTGGTGGTGAAGGTAGACAGGCTTTGGGAAGTGATGATCCTATTGTGAAAGGATTAATTCTTTCAATGTTTGCCGTTTCTGGATTTGGTATTATGCTGAACCTCTTCAATTCTGCAGTTAGAAAGAAGATGGTAGACCAAGTGAAATTAAAACGAATCATGAAAGAAACCAAAGGTTGGCAAAAAGAAAGGATGGCTGCAATGAGATCTAAAGATCAAGCAAAGATTGCCGAACTAGGAAAAAAATCATCTTACATGAACAAAATGTCCATGGAGATGATGCAGATGAATATGCGACCTATGATGATTACTTTTGTTCCGCTAATACTGATATTCTATCTTGTATTACCTGCACTGTTTACATACACTGTAGCTATATCCCCAATCTCACTAAATGTAATTCCTGGTGAAATGTTCCAATTGACATGCACTGCAGAACAAGCATTAGACACTGGACACGTTTGCTTTGGAAAAGAAAATGCATTGTATCTTTGGGCTTGGTATTTCCTTTCATCCATTGCGTTTAGTGGTATGATCATGAGACTGACAAAAACATCAATGGATCTCAGTTGACCCAATCTATTGTTATATCTGGTCCTCCTGCAGTGGGAAAGACAACTGTTGCTAAAGGATTAGCACAAGAATTTCAATTACAATATCTTAGTGGTGGTGATGTGCTAAAAGAAATGGCCAATGAGCATGGATTTGATTCTAAAGGTGATGATTGGTGGGATACTGAAGAAGGGATGAAATTTTTAAATCAACGTGAACAGAATCCTGAGTTTGATAAAAAATTAGATGAAAAACTAATTGCTCTTTTTGATAAGGGTGGAATGGTGATTACTAGCTATACTTTGCCTTGGCTGATTAAAAATGGGATTAAAATCTGGCTTGAGGGTTCCCATGAGAGTAGTACTAAAAGAATGCAGTCTAGGGATAGTATGAGTTCTGAGGATGCCTATCAAATTACTAAAGCAAGATTTGACAAGAATAAAGCATTGTACAAAAAACTGTACAATTTTGATTTTGGTGAGGACAAATCTGTATTTGATTTAATTATAAATACAGATAATTTAACAGCACAACAAGTAATTGATGTTACAAAAGAAACAGTGAGGAAATTATTATGACTCTGAAACAACTAGAAAATCTTGTAGAGATTGATCAGGATATTACAGATGATGCTTATGGCACATATTATGATAAAAGAACAATTGAACAATTACTAAATTATGGAATTATTCTTTTGGATAAACCTCCTGGCCCTACAAGTCATGAAACTGTTGCATGGACAAAACGACTCTTAAAACTTCCAAAAATCGGTCACAGTGGTACATTAGATCCTCAAGTTTCTGGAGTTTTACCTTTGGGTTTAGGTGAGGCAACTAAAGCATTAAGTGTTTTACTTTACGGTCCAAAAGAATATCACGCACTAGGACGAATTCATACTCTTCCATCAAAAGAAAAACTAAAAGAAATTGTAGAAATGTTTCAAGGTGAAATTTTTCAAAAGCCCCCTCAACGTTCAGCTGTTCTAAGACAAACAAGAACAAGAACAATTTATGAATTTGAAATAATTGAACAAAAAGAGAGATTACTCTTAACTAGGATATTATGTGAAGCTGGAACTTACATTAGAAAACTTTACTACGATATTGGAGAAGTACTTGGACCTGGTGCCACTATGGTTGAACTTAGAAGAAGCAGAGTTGACCAATTTTCTGAAAATGATGGTCTAGTTACATTACACGAACTTGCTAATGCTTTTGCATTGTGGGAGGAGACAAAAGATGATAGTAAATTGATAAAAATGATCAAACCAGTTGAATTGGCATTAAGTGAATTAAAGTCAGTGGTTATCCGTGATTCTGCAGTAGATGCAATGTGTCATGGTGCACAACTGGCAGTACCTGGTGTTTTGAAAATTTCTCAAAATTTGAAGAAAGGAGATGTTGTTGGTGTTTATACACAAAAAGGAGAGGCAGTCGCATTGGCTGAAGCTACAATGTCTGAAGAAGAAATTAAAGATGCAACAAAAGGGTATGCATTTGAAACAAAGAGAATCATTATGGCTCCTAAAACTTATCCTAAAAAATGGAGAACAAAACCAACTCCCCCAAAGGATTAAAAAATCAAAAATTATTTTAAAAGAAATTGTTAGCAAAAAGCCTTGTACTCTTTATTGGAATTGGTGTGGTAGCGGGTCTTGCTTTTGGAGTTTATCTCATAGATGTTAAAAATACTAGTCAGTTAGTTTTTGTTGAAGGATCTTCAGTTTCCGTAGTTACTGAAAAATCTGATTTTAAAAAAGGTGAAGAGATAAAAATTAGAATTGTAAATTCAGGAACTATTCCATTATCGTTTTCTGATGCATCTTATGGTCTTAGAATAACTGGTTTATCTGGGGTTTTGATGTACTCTTCTTGGATTTCATCTGAGAAAATTAACTCTGGTTTAGATCCTGGTGAGGAAGTAAGTTTCTCATGGGATCAAATTAAGAATGATGGCGATGTAGCATTGGAAGGTCTTTACAAAATATCTGTCAATGGAATGGATAATCAAGGAAATAATGTAGAAAAATCAATTACAATAACAATCTGGAAGTAATTTATCCAAAAACAAGTAACATAATTTATAATCACATTTTACAGAACATTCATGTCGCAAGACTAGTGCCGGGGTCGCCTAGCCCGGTAGGGCGCGTGCCTGGAAATTGTTAAACCATAAAGCACGTTCTCGCAAGGGAACGGGAGTTCAAATCTCCCTCCCGGCGCCATTTTTAATTTAGATTTGAATTTTATATGCATACATTCACTGTTTGTTGTTGAACACTTTGGAATCTTCTGAAATTTCTTCATCTGAATGGATTTCTATTAATCAATTCCTTCATGAAATAAAACAAATTAATTCTACATGTGTGTCTGTCTACTACCCTTATGGTAAGGGCAATGAAACAATTTCTTTACTAAATGAAAATAAACGTAATGACACTGTTGAAAAAATTAAATCTAAAATCCAAAAAAGAATTCTAGATCTTAAAAAGAACCCTTCATCTGTTGGAAAATTTGTACAAACTCTTTGTATTTTTGGTTGGGTAACTAATGGTAAAATAATAATTAAAGAAATTGGAACTTCAAAAAAGCTTCCTTACATTTACATGGTAAACAAAAAACCATATGTCAAACCATTCAATGATGTTCTAAAAACTAATTATGATGTTTTATTGGTAACACTTGATCAAAAAACTGCAAGAATTCAAAAATTTCATGGTAGTCAGATATTACAAGAAGCAAAACTCAAAATTGATTTACAGGGTAGACATAGAAAAGGAGGGCAAAGCCAGGGGCGCTTTTTGAGGGCTCGACAAACAAAAATTCATGTTTTCTTTAAGAAAGTTGCAAATAAAATAAAAACAATGGATTCTAATTCAGAATTACTTTTGTTAGGTGGTTCTGGTCCTGCAAAAACCGAATTTTACGATGAACTTAATTCAGAATTGATAAAAAAATGTAGATTTGTAGAAAATTTGTCTTTTTCAACACCGTCTAAAGATATCAATGAGAAAATTATCCATCATCTATACCAACATAGGAGAAAACATGTCATTGAATTACTTGAAAAATATGAAAAATTATTCAAAGACGGATTGACTGCTAAAAGAAATAATGTCATCTACAAAGCACTAGAAATGGGTGCTGTGGATACCTTGATTGTGTCTGCTAACTATTATACAAATTCCCAATTTAAAAAAATAGTCAAGATGCTTGAAATTGCAAAAAACACTTCTGCTAAAATAGAATTTGCAGTTTCTCCAAATATTATTAAAAAATTAGATATTGATAACGCTGTTTTAGCAATTCTTCGATATAAAATAAAATAATATTCATTAATCCAATATTTTACAATTCACTTGATTTTTTCTATGATCTCATTGAATTTCCATGGACCACATTGTGCTTCAATATTTTCACACCTGAAGAATCCTTTTTCGTTTAGATTGTTTACAATGTGTGCAGCGAATGGTAAAGCTCCTGTAGCGCCTGGAGAATTATAGTTTAAAATGTGAAATGATGCTTCATCATCAATTTGAATTATATCTGGTACAAATTTTCCATTCTCATCAATGATTGATGATCTTATTCCTGCTGTGCCTTTTTCAGTTATTTTATCTGTCTCTATTTTTGGCAAGAATTTTTTTACTCTATCAACCATTGCAGTTTTTGACATGGATGATTGTATTTCATTCATTGCAAGTTCTTGAAATTGTTTATCAAAAATTGCTTTTCTTGCACCCGAACTTAACATCTCTAGCATTTTTGGAATGAATTCTTTGATATTTTCTACCTTATCATATCCGTATGGACTAAAAACTGGAACTGCATTTGGTCCAATTTCACAACTACCATCTACTCTGAGAATCCAATGTGGATCTAAGAATGGATATTCTGGAAATTCAGGAACAGAATACACACTAGATTTTGTAAGATTGTTGTATTCTTTGGGAACTTTCCAATACTCTCCTCTAAAATGTACGTCTGTAACTTTTTTTGCTACTCCTACATTATGTGCAATATCTACAGCCTCCCCCCCTGCAGCATTGATTAAAAATTTTGCATAAATTTCATGGTCATCATTTATTGTAATTACCCATCTGTCTTTTTCTTTTTCTATCTTTGTAACTCTTGTATCTAACAAAAATGTTGTACCATTTTCTTTACTGTCTTTCATTATTGAATTTGTAAGTAAAGAATAATCTGTAGATGCATCTTTGTAAACACATAATGCTGATTCACATTTAATTTCTGACTCTATTTTTTTTATTTCTTCTTTGTTACATAATTTAATATCGTTATCTTCTAAACCATTTTGTTTCCCCCATTTGAGATATTTTTCAAGAACATTGATTCCTTTTTCATCTAAAGCAACTTCTACAATTCCGTCTTTTTCAAATGGTAATTTTTTTAATTTTGCATATGTTTCCCACATTTCATAACCGTGGAAAGCTGATTTTGCAAATAATTTTTTCTTTTCTGGATTGTATAGATATGGAGCATGAACTTTACCTGTGTTTCTTCCACTTGTATGAAATGCAACATTGTGAGATTGTTCAATAACTGCTATTTTTTTTGATTTATTTAGAAATGATAAAAAATATGATATTGAAGTTCCAAGAATACCTCCCCCAATAATGATAACATCAAAACTATGTGCCAATTACTTTCAATCTTGATTTGATTAAGTTGATAATAAATTAAATCTCTTACAATCAAGATTAATATCCAATAAAATTCTAAATCAAACTATGGTACCTGACAAATGTTCAGTAATGGAAGAAGGGAAACAATGTGTTAACCCTCCTCAATTTATCGTATCAATCATTTCTGGATCTGATGAATATATGGTGGGAGTAACCTGTCAAAAACACAAGCACATTGTATCAGGTAAAATAGGCATTTTACAAAATGAAGGTAAAATGCATGATGGGAAAATTAGTTTTTCACCCGTTAAAGCAATTGGGACAGATTGTGTTCATGGCGACACCGATGATTTTATCCAAATTGACATGAATCGTTCCAAAAATTGAAATAATTTAGTTTTAAAGAACTATTGTTGCTTTTAGAATTACTATCTGATTTGATAAAAATTGATGATGTTTTACTTATCGTAAAAAACAGTGGTGCCACAAGTGAGATTCGAAGTGATTCCCTTAGTATTCGACAAAAAGACAAATGGATTACAATTGGCGACCATGCTGGACCAGCTCATACACATCTTAACTCAGAGATAATCAAAACTGCAGAATTTGTTCAAGAGCAGAAACCTGAAAAAATTAGTTTCAGTGTTAGATTTTTTGATGAAAGCGGTGAACGTATTCTTGCAGCGTTTTTTACAAAAATGTATGATGATTCTAAACAATTAGTTACTGAAAGAAAAAAACTCTATGATCAACTAAATCAAAAATTCACTTCTAAAATTAAATTTTAAAAAAAAACTTGTCTGAAAAAGACAAGTAAAAAGGTCTTATTCTTCAGACTCTTTTTCCTTTTTTTCTTTTTCAGACTGTAGTTTAGCTAATTCTAATTCTTCATTTGTATGCTTAAATTTTTTCAATCTGATTTTAGGTTATAATTTCGATATAAAAACTGCCCATTTAACTGACTTCCAACTCATGCGTAAAAATCAATATCCTACTGAATACATTGGCTTTTTTCCATTAATTCCTAAATTCAAATTCTTTACAGTAATTTCAGCCATCTTGACTCTTGTTTCTTTTGTTGAACTTCCTATGTGTGGAGCAAGTACAATATTTGCTAATTTTACTAGTGAATGATTTTTTTTAATTGGCTCTTTTTCAAAAACATCCAAGCCTGCGCCTGAAATAATTCTTTTCTTTAGTGCGATGACTAGATCTTTCTCATTTACCACTTTTCCCCTTGATGTGTTAATCAAAAATGATGATTTTTTCATTTTTTTAAAAATTTTCATGTTAAACAATCTGTCTGTTTCTTTTGTGTGAGGCACATGTATTGAAATGAAATCACTTTCAGTGATTAGTTTTTCAAATAACACATATTTTGCATCAAGTGATTTTTCTTTAGATTTTGCAACGTGTTTTCTATTATGATATATAATTTTCATATCAAATGCCTTTGCTCGTTTAGCAAGTGTGCTACCAATTCTACCTAAACCTAAAATTCCAATTGTTTTTCCTTGAAGATCTACTCCGACATAATCAAATGCACCGTAGATTTCTTTCCATTTTCCCTCTCTGATGATTCTATCTCCTTCAGTAGTTCTTCTTGCAATGTCCAATAGTAATGAAAAAGCCATATCTGCTGTTGCATCTGTTAAAACTTCTGGCGTGTAACCGACACGTATTTTCTTTTGTTTAGAGTATTCAGTATCTATATGATCAAAACCTACACTGTACGTACTGATTACTTTGAGATTTTTCCCTTCATCAATGATTTCTTTGTTGATATTGTCATATGGAAAACAGATTAGTCCGTCTATATCTTTGATCTTTGATCGCAATTTAGTTTGTGGGATGGGAATTTGACCTGAATGAATTTCAATCTGATATTTTTTTCTCAACTCTTTTAGTGCAAAATCATGTAAAGTTCTTGTAAGAAAAATTTTCTTTTTCATCAGTCTTGATATTCATCTCAAACCATTTATACGATTTCTTTGTAATTTTATCAATGTCTTCTAAAGTTGAAGAAGAGGAAGAATTTGCTATTTGTGTAGAATGTGGAAATTCGATTGAAAAATGTGTATGTGTGTGTCCTTATTGTGGTGAACGTGATAAATGTGAGTGTGCATTGTTTG
>Ga0233439_10000356_pt1 | contig 70806 bp, 62 predicted proteins | sample SI_123_September_6_FD_182713 | JGI IMG/M metagenome (GOLD analysis project Ga0233439, IMG submission 182713) | Seawater microbial communities from Saanich Inlet, British Columbia, Canada - SI_123_September2016_100_MG | ecosystem: Environmental > Aquatic > Marine > Inlet | place: Canada: British... | reverse complement strand
AGGTTTTGCTTGCATAAAATCACCGGGTTTTGAAAGATATTCAACAACTTCCGGCAATTTTACAACACTCAAAACCCATCTTCACCCTTTATATATGGGCTCTATCGAATTTTTCAGGGACGACTATGTAGTTAGAAATGAATTAGCGGGAGGCAAGCGAGCTCTGGCTAAATTCTTTTTTCCTTTTGTCGCTAAATTTTTAATGTTCATCATCCCCACCCGTGTTTATCTTTTGAGAAAAAATGATTCGTCCATCACAATATATTGAGGTTGTGAAATTTATATTCAAGGTTTTCTAGATAGTTAGAATCACTGGGTCATTGGTCCGGGTATTTTAAAGCCAATTAGCAAATTTCGAAAAAACAGAGAAATAATGATTGCCGTTAATAGAATAAAACAACGGTCCAACAGGGTGGCAAGCATCCCCGATTCAAATCCAGCTCCCAGCCATTGAGAAAAAATTCCCACGATCAATTCACGGGTACCTATATCACTTTGAATAATAGGTAACGCCGATATAAAGGGCATAAGAGTTACAAATAGCACACAGTATCCTAAAGGGATACTTAGCCCCAGAACCTTGCACACTAAATAAAACCTCAGTGTATTTAATCCGACAATAAGAACGTTGTAGATGCAAAGTGTGAAAAATAGTTTTCTGTTTTTTAAAATCCTGTAAAGAGAATTGACTGCTCTGATCAAAGCATTGAGATACTTGTTGGGTCGGTGTTGCAGGTCAAAGGTTTTTAGGAGAATTAACCCAAGGACAATAGTGACTGATAAGTATCCCAGTGTTAATGCTAAAAATACTCCGCTTTGTGAGAATAAAAATACAATTGATATGGCTAGTCCAAAAACTGCGTTGATAAAAAATGAGATTAAATGGTCTGCACCTTGTGAGCCTGCAAAGGACATGAAGGGAAACTCGTAGCGCTGTTTCAGGTAATTTGATGTGAATAATGAGCCTGCTTTGAAAAAGAAATTATTTAGTGACGTGGTTATGGAAGAAAGACCTAGAACTTCTTTGTTCTTTAGTTTGATGTCGAATGACCCTGCTAAAGCATTTAGTTTTTTACCATTGATAATGATTGAGCCTGTAACGAGGGAAATAATTAGAAAAAACTGAGTGGCAGAAATATCTTTAAGTTGAATTAATTCCTCCCGATGCCTTGCTACCATCGAACCCAGAAGGAAAATCATTAAGCCAGTAATTACAAATTTAAATAAATTGTTCAAAGCCGATGGTTTTTACAGGTTGAATTATTTAGAGAGGTGCATGTGTTTTTGCATTGAGTTGTTGGTGGTATAATTCAGACATCCTTTTTGAAGAATTTTCCCATGAATAACCTGAGTGAACCATCTCCAGGGCATTTTGAATTAACCGGTCTCTTAGAGTTTTGTTGTTTGCCAGCTCGACAGTTTTTTTTGCGATTGCCTGGGAGTTTTTCTCGGGGACAAGTATTCCGCTAACCCCATCTCGAACAGCATCTTTTATTCCTCCAACATCAGAGGCGATGACAGGTGTGCCAGAAGCCATTGCTTCTAAAAATACCACTCCTTGGCCCTCGGTATCCCCATCAGGTGTGACGATCGAAGGGCCGATGAAAATGTCGGCTGTGGCGAACCACTCTCTCAATTCCTGCCCTTTTTTCCCTCCAATTAAGGAAACGTGGGAGGTAAGCCCTAGTTTTTGAATCTGCTTTTCCAATGGGTCTTTTTGTGGACCAAACCCAATGATGACCAGTCGGGCGGTTGGTATTTCCTCTATAATTTGTGGCATAGCGTCGATTAAAAAATTGAATCCCTTTTTTAAAGCCAGACGCCCTACGGCAAGCATCAGAAAGTTGTCAGTTCCAATAGAGGTTTTTCGATCTTGATTAAAATTTTCAGGGCTAAACTGATCCAAATCGACGCCCATGGGTACGACCTGGATATTGGGAGTTGGATGGATATTCAAAACTTTATCCTTGGTTGCCTGGCTGTTTACCGTGCAAATTGTTGAATGTTTCAGGGCAAATTTTATCAGGCTTCTGACAACGGGTATGTTTTTGAATGAATAAACATCTCCTCCGTGTGCGGTGAGGATATATGGGGTGCCTCTAAAAATTTTTATGAGAGCGCAAAAAAACCCTTGAGGGATTAGCCAATGACAGTGAATGAGGTCAAAACGATTTTCACCGGTTATTTTTATTAAGCGTATAAGCAGGGCCGTTAGAAAAAAAGGCAATTGCAATCGAGCCAGCCAACTGGATTTTAGCTTGGGGATTATCCCACCTTCGTAGCAAAGCCTTTGCAAATTTCGTGGGTAAAAATATGGGAAGCGCGTTATTTTCATTTCCTTCCAAGTTTCGCTTTCTTTTGCTTCGGGTGCGTGGGGGGCCAAAATATGGATGTCGATATCTTTTGGAAGGTTTCGACAAAGGTCGTATACAAAACGGGGCTCCTGATCGTTTTCCCACCTTGGGAAAGTGGTAGCGATTACCAGAACTCGAAGTTTTCCTGAAAGATTACCTTGCATGGGCTTTTGATAATTTTAAGGAAGTGAATAATAAAAGGATCTTTATTTATCTGTTTCTGCCTTTTTAATTCTAACTTGAATGTCTTCTAAAAGTTGTCTGTTAACAGAAATGAGTTCGGCAGCTATGCCCATCATAATAATCTGAAAGCCAACGATCAGAAGAATGGCGGATAGGATGAGTGATTGGATATGTCCTTCGGTCTGCCCCATAAAAAAGAAAAACAGATATCGGCAGCCTATGGCAAAGCCCAATAGAAAAGATGTACCTCCAGCAAGAGTGAAAAGTCTTAAGGGGCGGTACATGGAATAGACTTTGAGCATGGTGACGAGAGACCGGTTCAGGTATACGCTAATACTGGGGAATAGTCTGGATTCGCGCAGCTTTTTATTTGTTTTTACAGGCACATGCGTAATGGCAAGATTCTTTTTCCCCGCGCTTATTATAGTTTCAATGGTATAGGTGAAATCGGAAACCACATTAAGTTGAAGAGCGGCATCTTTGCTGTATGCCCGGAACCCGCTAGTCGCATCTGGGATTTGCGTGCCGGATAGTTGCCGGACCACCCAGCTCCCAAATTTTTGAAGGAAAATTTTAATTGGGGAAAAATGGCGGATAGTTTCAACCTGCCTGTCACCTACAACGATATCGGCTTCTTTATTAAGAATAGGCTGGACCAGCTTGGCTATGTCACCACCGAAATACTGATTGTCTGCATCGGTGTTGACTATGATGTCAGCGCCTAGTTTTAGAGACTGATTAATTCCTGAAATAAATGCTTTTGCCAGGCCCTTATTATTTGTAAATTGTAATATATGGTGAACCCCTAAGTTTTTCGCTACCTCAACCGTTTTATCTGTGCTTCCATCGTCAATCACAAGTATTTCGATGGTATCCACTCCCTCAATTTTGTCGGGCAAGTCCTTCAGGGTTTGGGGAAGGGTGTTTTCTTCGTTTAAGCAGGGGATTTGAATTATTAGTTTCACGGGATCAGTGTATGGATTATTCAGATTATACCGGAGCGGCGATATATATAGACCTTATCGGTAGAAGTGGGAGATTGGAAAAGGTGAATTTGAACTTCGTAGGAGTTGTTGACTCTGTTTACGGGCGCATTCAATATGATTTGCTCGTATTCACTGTTTTCAAGGATGAGCTTTATTTTGTCACTAGGTGGATTCATTTTTTCATCGGAATGAATATCCCATTGGTCTCCTCTTAAAACAATCCAATCCGGTCTACTCTCGGTAGTCAGTTCATTGTTATGGATCATTTTGAATCCTGTGTAGAAAGCCAGAGATTCCACTTCGTTGTCAATATAACATGTTTCCCCTTTTTTCCCATGAGTTTCAAAAAATGCAACAATTTTATCCAGAGGGCCTCGATAAGGATTAGCGAGTTCCCTCCAGTATTCAAAAAATATAGACTTGATTTCTACTTCCCGCATAAAGGTCTGATAAATACCCTGCATGTACAAGCTTGGCGGAGCTTCGGTGCTTGAAGGTGGGAGTATTTGTTTGATAGGAATCAATGGGATCACATGAACTATATTAGAAGAAACCAGTAGGCCCACTAAAATACCTTGCTGGATGATGGAACCCTTGAACAAATAAAATACTAACCAACCTAAAAGAATAAAAAATATTGGAATGCTTGCAGAGATGTACTGCAATAAAGGGATAGAATGTAGTGAGGCGGTTAATATTATAAAAAAAGCAGAAATGACTAAAAGAGAAACAGGCTTTCTAAATTTTTTTAAAGGTCCTAAAAATATGAATGGAATTAATATTAACGGGAATATGTAGTTGTTTATTTGAAACAGAAAACCCATGAAATGTTTTAAATAGCCTAAAGACGATGTGTCAATCAATAAGCTGGTAGATGTATAAAACTCTGAAATTTTTTTAGATAGTGCAGGTAAAAACAAAAGCCAGGGTAAACACAGAAACGCGGTTATCACAGCCGGTATTCTTATTCGTTTCAAGTTGCTGGGTTCTACATCTTTTCTGTAAAGAAACAGGTGGGTCAACATCCCTAAAATGAGCCCTGCAAATTCAACATACATGGTATGGAAAAATATAATTGACGTTACGGTAAATGGAATGGGGTTCCATTTTCTTTTTTCAAATATATCGATATAAAATAAAAGTAGAATAGGCGTTAATAAAATAGGGAGAGCCACGTAACGGGAAGTTCTGAAATAAAGGAGGGCCGGAACGCAGGTGGCCAAAAATGTAGCGGCAAAAACAGCCACAGCTTTCTCCTGAGTGAGTCGATTTGCCAAGTGATACAAACACCAGATGGATAAAAAACCAGCCAGGGCAAAAGGAAATCGGGCCGCAAAAGTATTGTTCCCTAAAAAATGTAACGAAATAGACTGAAGATAATAGGGCACCCATGTTCTATAGATAAAGATTCCGTCAAAAATATCAGCATATAGCATGGTGTGGTTCAAGCCATCTGAATGCATAGGCAGCCCATGTTTCAAAATCGTGGATGAAACAAAGGTGTCTGCTCCTTCATCCACCTGCAAAACACTGTCATCCAAGCCGGTAAAAATAATCAAGAATGAAAGAGGAAGAAGGAGAGCCAATGCCAGGTGAGGCTTGAAGAAAAGTCGGATGGATGTCACTTTAAAAAGCCATGTGGTCAGGTCGGTTAAAAATCCCTTTTTATTATTATACCCAAGAGTGTGTCCTGACTGGGGCAAAACTTGACTCGTTGAGGGTTCTTTCATAGTAAAAAGGAATTTATGCGGTTAGATAATATGGTATGATCGCCTATTTAGATTTATCGGCTCAAAAATTCCCTGATATTAGCAAAATATTGTATAAAAAATGGATGCTCCTGAAATATCTGTAGTAGTTTTAGCCTATCGAAGCGCTGGGACAATTGCCAGTTTCGTTGATTCTCTGGTCGATTCCCTGGAAAAGGAAAAGCTTCATTGGGAAATTGTTCTGGTGGGGAACTATTTTGAAGGAATTGGAGACCAAACCCCAAAGGTGGTCAAAGAAATTGCCGCCCGAGATTCCCGTATAAAACCCGTGGTTGAAGTAAAAAAGGGAATGATGGGATGGGACATGAAAACCGGTTTGCAGGCGGCTACGGGTAAAGCTCTGGCAGTAATAGACGGGGACGGTCAGATGCCCAGCACAGATGTGATTCGTGTATATCAGTTGATGAAACGAGACAGTTTGGATCTTGCCAAAACCTATCGGGCTAAAAGAAATGATGGATCTTATCGAAGGTTGATTTCTGTCGTCTATAATATTTTGTTTAAAATATTATTTCCAGGTATCAATGCCTGGGATATGAATTCCAAGCCCAAAATTATGAAAAAAGAGTTTTACGAAAAAATCAATCTCGAATCCAATGGATGGTTCATTGACGCAGAGATTATGATTTTAGCAAGACGCATGAATGTTAAAATCGGAGAAATTGAAACCGTTTTTCATAGTATGGATTCTCGCCCTTCGTTTGTTAAACCTCTTTCTATTATTGAATTTTTGGGTAACCTTATTTCATACCGAATAAAAGAATTTCTTGCAAAAAACTAACTGTTAGATATCCGCATGAAACTTCTCATCACCGGGGCTTCCAGTACCCTGGGAAAAAATTTAACCTCAGAGCTTCTAAAAATAGACGAGCTTTCGATTCGGTTGCTAGAGCATCATTCGCCTCTGCAGAATGAAAATTGCGAAGTATTCAAATGTGATATTCAAGATGTCGGCAATCTGGCCCATGCTTGTTCTGAAATAGATACAGTGATTCATCTGGCGGCCTTGACCCATTCACCCACTGGAAAAGAATATTTTGAAGTAAACGAAACTGGTACAGATAATTTATTGACAGCTTGTCGAAAAAATAGTGTGAGGCGATTCATTTTTATAAGTTCTGCTGCGGCGTCAGAAGAAGGTGGAGAGTATGGTGTCAGTAAACTGAGATGTGAAGAAATGGTGAGAGAATCGCATCTTAATTGGGTCATACTTCGGCCATCGGAGGTCTATGGCCCTAATATGCAAGAAGGTATTGGTAAATTAATTACATGGATAAAAAAATTCCCCATAATCCCCGTGATTGGAGATGGGTCATATTTTCTCAGCCCGGTATATGTTGACGATATTGTTCAGGCAATTGTAGAAGTTTTTAAAAAAGGCTCCCTGGAAAAAGAAATCCTGAACTTAAGCGGGCCGGAAAAGTTTACGATGAGTGGGTTGATTGACCGGTTGGCCCAGATTCATAAAGTTCAACGAAAAAAAATATTTCTTCCGGTTTGGTTTGTCAGGGCATGTATTGGTTTTCTGTCAATTTTCAAATCTAATTTTGCTTTTTCAGATCAAATACCCAGACTATTATGCGATAAGGAACATTGCATAGATGGGGCACAGGCACTCATTCCTTATAAGCCCAGAAAAATTGAAGAAGGGCTTTTGTCTTTTGAAGTTGAGAAAGCTTAGCCCTTTTTACCTGTCACCAGATATTGCCCTCCCAAAGGTAACCATCCCAAAAACGGATCCATAAAATTTAGCGAAGAAAGAAATTTAGGGAAAAAAGTTGTGTAAATAACCTGAACGTTTAATAAAGAAACCTGATCGAAATGGCTTCTGAGGATTTTTGAAGGGACAAGTACTGCATCCTTATCAAAAGGGCAATCATTAACTATTTTCTGTGTGACGGGGTTGAGTGGATTGTGTTCCCATATCACCAACGTTCCTTCCCGGTTTAAAAGGGAAGAAAGTTTTTCGATAAGCTTCGCATGCTCAGCATGAGGGATATGATGGAAAACTCCTGCAGAGAATATGAGATCATATTTTCGGCTGACCCATTCAGGGGAATCGGTTTCTTGAAAATCTATGTTATTAGGAAATCGCGAACGAGCCTGTGAGATGGAATCTTTAGATGGGTCGACCCCGGTATAAGTAGCTTCTGGAAAAAAATCAGAGACCCTCCCATATAAATTGCCCACGCCGCAACCAAAGTCCAATAAATGAAACGTCTTTTCAGACAGCGACGGGAAAAGGTTTTTTAATTTATGAAGTTTTGCAGAAACAAGGTTGTCTGCATCGTAGCCGGTTTGACGAATGGCGTCATTTACTAATTTGTTATAGTTTTTAGAGTAAGGGTCGAATGATTCAGGCATGAGAACTATTTAAAGAGAGCGATACAGATCTATATATTGGCCCATGATCTTTTCCCAGTCAAATCTGTTTCTGACTTCCTCCTGGATTCGGTGGCCCATTTTTAATCTTACAGGGATATTTTTTAAGGTCTCAATTCGGCCTGCTATTTGTACTGGTTTGTCGGAAACCTGATACCCTGTTTCACCTTCAATAACTATGTCTCGCGCAATTCCTACAGGCGTAGAAATAATTGGTAAGCCATGCGCTGCCGCTTCAAGGAGAGGCTGCCCGAAATTTTCATACAAAGAAGTGTAGGCGAAAATATCAGCCGTCTGATAAAGAGTTTTTAGCTCTGGTGGGGATTTTTTTCCTACGTACGTAACCTTTTTTTCAAGGTTCAGTTGTTTGGTGAGTTGTTTAAGCTCATTGAGATATCCCGTTCGGGTGACGCTACTGGTTTTTTCCTCGCCGCCAACAATGGTGAGATGGTAGGGGATGTTCAGTTTGCTAACGGCTTGAAGCAATATCTCGATTCTCCTTACTCTTGCGATACGCCCCACAAATAATATTTGCAATTGTTCCGATTCACTGCGAGTTTTTTCAGTGGGTTCAACATCAACTCCCATAGGAATTATATGGATTTTTTCTTTATCTATACCAAATTCCAGAGCATCTTCATATTCAAGCTTGGATGAAACAATTATAGCTTGAGCCTTTTTTGCTGAGGTCTTTAAGGTAATAGCATCGTAAAGGTGATAGGGCAATCTCTGCGCAAATGCAGGAAGATAGTTTTTAAAACCGAGAAGGGAACCGTGAGTATTTAAAACGAAGGGTTTGTTTTTAATGAGAGCAAAAAAAAACTACTGTCCGTTTGGAAATTGCGATAATTATGGCTGTGTAAAATATCAAAGTCCTTCAAGTGCGGAAGCATTCCTGCGCTGACCAGATACCGCATTATTTTAACTTGCGATCTGAATCGATTTACAAAGACCTTGCCAATCTTTTCCTTTTTGGGGAGCTCTGGGGAAACATCGGAGTAGGTGGTGTAAACCGGGGATGAAATTCCCTTGCCCTCAAGGCGGTCTGAGATTTGAAACGCCTGATTTACGGGGCCGCAGATGTAAGGCAAGAACGTTTCTATAGTTCGTAATACCTTCAAAGTTGCTCCAGATTTGAAGAGTCTGATTGCCAGGTCGGATGTTTGATCTGCCTTTCTAAAGTTTTCTTTTCTAAATCGAGGATGCCAATGCTCTGAGTCAATTTTCGAACTTGGTTGGTCAAAGCAGAAATTCGGATGGAAAAGTGAAGGCAAATGACCATGAGGAATAGCAAGCCAAAAAAGAATAAAGTAGAGGTGAATAAAGTGGCCCCGACTAGCTCAGAAACCCATTTCAGTAATCCCTCAGAAACTGATAAAGCTAGCATGGATGTTCCTGTGACGAGCCAGCCCATCGAATACTCTTCGCTTAGATGCTTTCTTCTTACCAGTTCAAAAACGTACGCAACAAGAAAAATACAGATTAGAATGGATATAATTTGAATTTTAGGTGGCATGATTTTACCTTTTGGATACGTTTCTTAGAACGGTAACAAAAATTGATAGAAACATTTTAAAGACGTAATAAATAGTTTTGTGACCATGGTGCATAGACACTTTATCAGGGCTGGCATGCATGGTAACGGGAATCTCTTTGACCTTCAAGCCATAACGATGCATCAGAATAATAAAATCTGCATCAGGGTAGTCAGGGGGATAGTGGTCGCTTGCCGCAAAATGTATGGCCTTCCCTTTAAGAGCTTGGAAGCCTGAGGTTGGGTCGGTTACTTTTTGGCCGCAAAATAAGGAGGCGATCTTTCCAAAAATATAAATTCCTGCATATCTGGCAAAAGATGTTTTGTAAGAGTTGCTATTCAAATATCGGGAGCCGATAACTACATCAACGTTATCTTTTTGCACTTCCTTGATGAGTTCCAGTACATTTTTAGGGTCGTGTTGACCATCTGAATCCATTTGGATAACAATGGAGAAATTTTTTCTTGCAGCAAATATAAACCCGGTTTGCAATGCAACACCATAACCTGAATTATAAGGAAGAGAGATAACGTTGGCGCCATGACTGCGGGCGACACTTTCTGTGCTATCCGCAGAGCCATCATTAATAACAAGAATTGGAATTCCCGGTGCTTTTTGTTGAATCGCTTCCAATACAGCACCAATATTGTTTTCTTCGTTGTAAGCGGGAATGATTATTAAGGTTTTGGGATGGCCTTTCAAGGGACCCTTGGCGAAAGTGGTTTCCAATTCATCATTTTCCAGGATCACGGCCTGTTGCAATGATGATTGCGTTACCTGATAACTGAGGGTTTTCATTCAAACAGGATCTTTCAAATCTATATCATGAAAAATCATTTCAAAGCTGCCCGGAAACCCAGAAATTAAAAGGGAAACACTTACAGGCGCGAGCCTTTAAAATCTTAGCACTACAGGTAATAAAACGGTTTATATTTGAATAAACTTGACCCTTAATCGGATTCTATTTTATATGAAATATAAGCCTTTGTAAACAATAGGGTTATGGCTATGGAGGGGGGTGCTGAAAGGGGTGCCTGAAAGGGGTGACGAATAATTGAAAAATAGAGGGCTTATAGGGTGTAAGGATTTTGCAAATTTGCCAGTCGAAAGGCTTCTCTTACGCGTGCAGTCAATACTTTCAGTAATGGCATTAAAGCTTGTGGATTAAGGTCTTCAAGTGAATTAAAGCATTCCTGAGTTAAAACTGTGACCTTGCTTTTGCTCAAGGCTTTTACCGTTGCAGAGCGGGGTTTGCCATCAATCAATCCCATTTCTCCAAAAATATCATCCTGATCCAATACTCCGATCACCTGTTTTTCTCCCTGGTTATTCAGGCAGAAAACTTCAAAAGTTCCTGCTTCAATAAGGTAAGCACAATCACTAGGGCTTCCAGCCTTGAACACCACATCGCCAGGATTGAAATATAAGGTTTTCATTTTTTTATCTCCTTTTTATTTAGCATTTTATATTCCATTGTGTTTGATAATTCTACTTGCGTTCCGTCATTTTTCAGTTGGCCTAAAGTGTCTCTCAGTCGGTTGGTTAAAGTCTTTACGAGAATGACAAAAAACTTCGGGCTATATTTAGAAAGGAATGCGAAACGAGCATTATCTACTACTGTTAAGCTGGAGTTCTCAAGTGCGATGGCTGTGGCAGACCGGGGATACTTGTCGATCAAACCCATTTCACCAAATAGATCAGACTTTCGTAGAATTCGGACGAGAGTTCTTTTACCGTAATCGTTTTCCTTATAAATGCCCACCTTTCCTGATCGAATGATATAGGCGTATTTACTCTGTTCCCCTTTGCGGAAAATAACTTCTTCCTTTGAAAATGTAGTAGTGGTTTCCATAATTTTGGTTTTCTTAAGGCCTCACATTTAATACAGGGCCTTTGAAATTTTCCCAGAGCAAGTCTGTGGTGTTTCTTAACCGGTGAGATAGAACTTCCAATAAAGGCCTTAGCGCGAACGGGTCGTGTTTTAATAAATAATCAAACGTTTTTTTGCTGATTACTGAAACTTGGGTATCTTCCAGGGCAATAGCTGTCGCTGTTCTCACCTCATTATCTATGAGACCCATCTCACCAAAGATGTCATTTTTTCTAAGAATGGCGACTACCTTGCGCTTGCCGCGTTGGTCGGTTTCAGAAATGATTCCTACTTTTCCTGTATCAATCATGTAGGCACTGTTTCCGTAAGTCCCTTCCCGGAAAATGAAGTCGTATTTTTTAAAATGTTTTGTTTCCATGATTCTATTGACTCCATAGGTTTTAATGTATCGCTAGTTTGTTGTTAGTCGTTGTACGGGTTTTCTCTTGCCTGGCTCCAAGTTTAAGGAATCCCATTGTTTCCCTTAAACGGCCGGTTAAAATTTTTAAAATGGGTAGCAGGGCTTCCGGTTTTTCCTTAACAAGATTTTCAAAATTTTTCCGTGTCATTACATAGACCACAGAATCTTCGAGAGCCCGGGCTGTTGCAGAACGAGGTTGCCCGTCAATCAAACCCATTTCTCCAAAAATTTCATTTTCTGTTAGGCAGCCAATCACCTTTTGGCCCTCCAGCGTGTCTTCGATAATTTCGACCACACCGGAATCGATGATGAATGCGCAGTCGCTAGGGGTTCCCTGGTGAAAAATGGTTCCGCCCTTTTTAAATTTTTTTCTAAAATTCATATGCCTCACCCAAAAAAGCTTTGAAATAAGTTTACACTTATTTATAAATAAGCAATTACTGGGCCAATTTAGGTAACTTTTTCAAACAATTTTGTAACATTGCCTAAAATAACGTCTTACCGAATAAAATAATTGTTTTTAAGTATAAATTTTCTTAAAAAAATTATTAAAATGTACCTTATGTGTACACAGATGTATTATTTTTTATAAAATTTAGCAGGCGAAGGAGGGATTAGCTTTGGTTGATTCTGGTTATGAGAAGATTGAGTCTGCCAAAGCTCTTTTTATCAAAAAAGAGGGAAATTCGAGGTAATTTCAAGTACTCTTTATTTTTTAATTCTTCCTTTAAAGGGTCAGTGGATTCGATTTTTCCCTTATGAAGGATATCCTGAAACTCATTGTTAAGATTGGCGAGACACTCAGCAGAAAGGGCGCTGTTGAGTCTCAAAATGGTTTTCTCCCTCACATAACGGAGGGAGTGGAACACGCGGTAAAACGATTTAATATGGCTCACGGCTTCTTCAGCATTGCGAGCCCTTTTTATTAGATGACCGTCTTCTATAGAGCAATAGCCATTTTTTATCAAAATGGAGTCGAGAAAATGCAGCCATTTATCCCAATAATCGTCATCTTTATGGTCAAGCAAGACAATGGGTCTTGGCATGCATTTTCCGGTTTGAAAGAGGGTGATATTTTCGAAGCCCTCATCCAATGTTCCAAATCCGCCAGGGAGAAGCACTGTAGCGTGTGATTCTTTTATAAAGACCAACTTGCGAGTGAAGAAGTATTTAAACTCCAGAAGGTTTGGAGAGTCACGAATGAAAGGATTTGCTGCCTGCTCATTAGGAAGCTTGATATTTAAGCCAAAACTTTTGCCTTCCCCGGCTCCTTCGTTGGCGGCTTCCATCACTCCTCCTCCTGCTCCAGAAATTATCAGGAATCCGTTTTCCACAAGAGCTTTAGAAAGGTCTCTCGCGAGGACGTAATTGGGGTCCGCCTTCTCTAGTCTTGCTGACCCAAACAGGGCGACCTTGCGAGTTTCTCGATAGGGTTTGAATAAATTAAAGGATGCTCTGAGCTCTTTAAGGGTTTTGTTGATAAGCTTGTAGTCCCCCAGATCTTTATGCTCATTGGCCATCAGAAAAAGGGTGGTCAGGATTTCTTCAAACAATGCTTTATCGATACAACCATGAGAAAGCTTACTAATTAGCTCCTTAATTTCCGGATCGATTGGGTCGTTTAAGTTTGGGCTCATAATTTAGCATTCACTGGATGAACAAGTAGGGTTTCTCTGAAACTTTCATAAGACGATTTTTATTAGCAATTATTTTTATACCCTCGATTAAATTGCTACAATCATACTCAGCACTCTGTTAACCTTTCTGGATCGAAACGGAATAGGAATTCAATTATGAATGATAAGGTATTAATCATAACCATTTTCAGCCTTTTGGGAATTGGTTTTATAGCGGTACTTTTTGTTGCGATACCCTGGTTTACCAATTACCTGTTACCCAATTGGAGAGATACCTTGGTGGACAGTGGAATCGTAATGGTTGCCATAGTTCTTTTTGTATATGGGTTTTATATGAACACACGAATGCATTAAGATTTTAGTATTTCTATGGATGAAAAAAAACTGATAATCGCCCTTGCGGTTCTGTTGATATTGGGCTTTCTTTCCCTGTTTATTGTAATCATTCCCTGGGCGAATTGGGGCCGCATACCAGACTGGAAAAACGTGGCCATCGATAACCTTTTAATGGGAATCATCTTTGGGGCCATTGTCTATGGAATATATATGGGTTCGAAGACCATGTAGTTTGATCCATCAATTTTGTGTTTTTCGAATCTTAAATCCTACCAAGGCAAAAATCCCAATAGAAATAAGAGTTCCCCCAACCCCAAGCATAAATTCCCCAATATAAAAAGTCACGCCGAGGTTGAAGGCCAACACACCAAAATACAATCCAGGACCCAAAAGAGCCTGTGCCGCTATCTGGCTGGTTTTGGCTGGCATTTTACGATCCAGCCATGAGTTTAAAGCCGCAAAGCAGGTTAGGGTCGTAGCCGCTACAAAAATCCAGCCAGCAAAGTTTGTTAAAGGAATATGAAAATATTCTCCAGGTTCCCGGTAAAAATATATTTTTCCTAGAAACCAGCGATCTCCCAAAAACGCAACAGGATCAATAACGACATCCATCAGCATGCAAAGAATGGAGGCTGAAGCGATCACTTTAAACGAATGTTTGATAGGGCCAATGTCTCCCAACCTTATGTCCCATCCCTTTTTGTTGAGAGGTGCCCACAAAAGCAAACTCAAAGTGTAACTCACGTATATAAGAAATGAAAAGGAAAGAGAGTCCATAAAAGGCACGTTGCTTATCCAAAGTTCCTGGTCTCGCGTGGTATCGATATAAGTGTAAAATCCGAAAGGAAAGCCGTTTCTAGTAGAAGAATATTCGCAAATAAAGGCGATGGTGTAGGCAAGAACAGTGAATATCAAAGAGCGGAGGACACCCATATTTAAAATGGCGATTGTCAGATAAACCGCTAGAAACACAAAAACATAGGGGCGAAGTAATACTGTGCCCCAAAGTAGGGAAAGGGTTTCCATAAGTCAGCGGCGGTTTTCCTGAAACCACTGGACGGACTGGCTCAATGCATTTTCTACCGGATTTTGTGGCAGTCCCAGTTCTCGAATGGCTTTGGAAGAATCAAAATACATAAAATATTTTGCCATTTTCACTCCAGCCAGGGGAACTGCAGGAGGCTTTTGAGTTATTAGATTAGATGCAACCTCACACGCCAGGCCTGCCGCATAAGCCACCCAATAGGGCATCTTGATAGACGGAGCTTTGATGCCGGTAATCTTTTCAAGAGCCAGAAGGATTTCCCTTAAAGACATGTTTTTATTTCCAAGAATATATCGCTCGCCCGGTTTTCCCTTTTCTTCGGCGAGAATATGGCCACGGGCGCAGTCGGCTACATCAATTAAGTTCAATCCCGTATCCAGGTAGGCAGGCATTTTGCCATTTAAAAAATCCAAAACGATTTTTCCTGTAGGAGTGGGTTTGATATCTCGAGGCCCTATAGGTGTGCTGGGGTTAACAATGACCACCGGAAGACCTCTATTGTACATTTCCAGGGCAATATTTTCAGCCTGAAATTTTGAAAGCTTATAGTCGTTGCTAAGAGTAGCAGGGTCCATGAGCTGCTCTTCGTTAGAAGGCTTACGTCCGCTAGCAAGACCAATACAGCCAACGGTGCTGGTATAAACAACGCGTTCGATTGCAAGCTCCAGGGCAGTCTCAAGAATATTTCGAGTGCCCTGAACATTGATATCGTAAATGAGTTTTTTATCACGATCCCATAAACTGTAATAAGCCGCCACATGGTAAAGGGCAGAGCAACCCGTCATAGCAGATTTCAAAGAATCGCGATCGCGTAAATCGCCATCAACAACTTCGGCACCCAAACCTTCAATATTGCAAAGGTCACTATCTTTTCGGGCAAGTAGTTTTATCTTTCTTCCGTCACGTAGAAGTTCTCGTGCAACAGCAGAGCCTAGAAAACCCGTTGCGCCTGTAACTAATGTTGTCATATTTATTTAAAGGAGGAAGCTGAAAGAGTATGGACCTATTGGGATTGCCCCGTTAGATGAAAATTTCTACCTTGGCTTGTTTCTCAAGGTCGAATAAATATTCTTTGAAAAGATTTTGTGATTCTCGTTTCATTAGAATATTTAGAATATCACTTTGAGCCTCTTCGAAAGGGATGAGTGTGCTGGGAATAATTTCATCCAGCTTTAATATGTGGTAACCGAAGGCGCTTTGAAAGATGTCACTGGTTTCCCCTTCATTTAGCTTAACCATAATATCTGCTATTTCAGGGATCGTGCTGCCGGGGTGAAGGTCGCCCAGCAACCCACCACTGGCTTTTGAAGCCTCATCTTCAGAGAACTCTTTTGCCATTTGCTCAAAATTCCCCTCGGCCTTTACTTTTTTAAAAACTTCCTCAACCTTGGTCTTAGCGTCTTCATTGATCATCTTAGCCATACGCAAGGCCTTCTTATGGCTGGCATCATCATCCGATTTTTCCGGCACCTGGATCGTTGAGATAAGAATATGCCGGATCCGGTACAAGGCGGGCTTCGAAAATCTTTCCCTGCTTTTATTATAGAAGTCTTTTACAGTTTCATCTTTCAGTTTTACCTTTGGTGCGATTTCCAGCCGAATCAATTCGTCCTCTAAAAGTGTAGTTTCAATTTTATTTTTAAGAGCTTCAATATTCATGCGCTGAAAAGCCAGAGCGGTGATGAACGCCGTATGACTGGGAAACTTGCCTTCGATATTTTGAATCTCCAGATCGATTTTTTCGGGAGCTATTTTAATATTGAGCGTCCGCGCCTTCTGGGATATCAACTCCTTCATGATTTCGGCCTTGAGTAATTCGCGGGCGACCAAAGGCTCTTCTGAAGGAGTTAGCTTTTTCCCTTGATGTTGAGAGCGCATTCGAAATGCGAAGAATTCAGTTTCTAATTTGTTTGAGTTTAAGGGAATCCCATTCACCTTGGCAACGATGGCGGGTACGGGTTTTCCGTTTAGCTTAAAGACTTCGGATTCGGCCCCAACGAGGCAGGGGACTGATAAAAATAGAAAAAATAGAAATTTATAGTTCATGGAGTTTTATTAGAAAGTTAATCGTTATTCCAGGGGGAAAACCAAGTTGTTATTCGACCCTCCCCTAACCCCTCCCTATTAAGGGAGAGGAAGAGAAAAATATCCTCCCCTCAATCCAACGCTGCAAGAATATCATAACTTAATCTAACAGCTATGCAAATCATGGCAAAAAAAAACCCCCCGGCCCAAAGGCCGGAGGGTTTTTGAAAAAACTAACTTAGAACTTCACATCAAATTGAACATAAGCCCAGTTAGCGTCTGAAGAAGAACCAACAACTGTTCCATTTCCTCTGAGAGCCCTTAGGTTGTCATTTGCGTTGAAGTTTGAATAACCAACAGAGATGTTTGTGTTGGCGTTGTACTTGTTGACGAGGGTCAAATCAACTTCATGTCCCAGATAGGATTTGTGATTTTGACCACCCGGTGTAGTGAGAGCTGCTTCAACAACACCAGAAGTCGCGCCGTTTGTTCCAATACCTTCTGCTGTTAAGAAAGCATGTACATCAGCTTTAAAAGTCCAGCCTGGCATAGGATTCAATTTGACTTTAACAGCCACATCTTGAAGTCCTAAACCACGTGTTCCAGCTGCTGCACCACCACCAACTGCGCCAAAAACATCCATTAGTCCGTAGAATTTGTGGCCAGTGTCAAACAAGGTGTTGAATGATTTCCAGTCACCATTTCTTTGGTCTTCATCTGTGGTTCCAGAAAGGTAATCGTACCAAACTGTGATGCCTGGTTTGAACATAACATTGTTGAAAGTTTTTCCAACACGTACACCAAACATATAAGCGCTTCGGTCTACAGAAGGAGTACCTGCACCGGCCGCGACACCTGTAGCGCCAAGACCTGCAACGTTAGCTACACCATCTGCTTCACCAAATTGGTAGTAAATTTCACCACGGTAATCGATTCCAAAAAGCTGTCCTGCTTGACGCCCACCGATGGTATGCGTCTCATTGTTGCCATTTGAACAACTGTTAGTAGCACTAGCTGCTACAGGGCTACAACCATTATCCAAGTAGGCGTAGATAGCGGAGAACTGACCGCCCAAAATACCTTTGTAGTTAAAGTGAGCCAGATAAACTTCTGAATCATTTACATCATTAGGATCTTGCGCTCGGCCATCTTCCTGAGCAAGAATGTAGGCAAGAACCAGAGACATATTGTCATGAGCATGAGTCAAACGTACTGCATCATGCGTTTGCGCACCCTGAGCCCAACCGGTGTGTCCGAACAGACGGTGTCCGTCAAGAACAACTTGCTGACGACCAATTTTGGCATCCATCGGAAGATTGGCGAAGTTTTTCAAGGTGAAGTAAGCTTGATGTACACCAACAGATGCATCAGCATCGCTGTTTGTTCCAGATGCGTTCCCGGAACCACCATTGCCTGTGCCAGTGCTCAGACCACCTGAGGCCTGACCCCAAGTTCGTACGCTCTGCAATTGGATAAATGCGGAGGTGCTGTCGTTGATATTAACATCAGCATTCAATCGAACGCGGGTAGAAACGAAATCGTCCGGGGTGTTGTTAAAACCAGGTCGCGCCGCTGAAACAGCAGACACACCACCATTGGCAACAACCGCAGCTGTAGCGGATTGCTCATTTACTTCCCAGCGGGTTCGAATCTGACCACTGAATGTTACGTCGGCTGCTTTAGCAATTTCAGTCGCTGCAAAAAATGCTACGACGGACATTGCGGCTACAGTCAAGAAATTCTTTTTCATGCTTGTCTCCTCCAAGTTTTGTTGATGACTAAACTACTTTTTATTAACAATGAAATCTAAAAATCTGAAACTAAGTAAGTGATTGAAATCTTACGTAATTTGCCTATTCAATAAAAACATGTACTTAAATCCCTGAAAAGATACCACTAAACAAAATAAAAATCAAAGGTTATTTGATTTTTTTGGTGTTTTTTTTCTTTACCTTCTATTTCATCCTAACCTGGGCCTGAACTTCGATTACTCAGTCTTCCAGAAATAAGTTGAAAAAGTACTGGTGCCACTTGATGCGTCACTGACCGCGAAACTTTTTTCTGTCCTTAATATGTGCACATCGGCACCCGCATTGCCTTTGCGGGGCACCACACGAAAGGCTCCCAGGAATCCTTTTTGCTTGTTGGACTCGAAAACCTTCTCAAAACCTTCTCGATTTACGCCCAAAACAGCTAATCCAGAGTTTTCGACGATGATCAGGCGGTTTAAAAAACCTTCCCCAATCGTATAATTTTTGGGCAGCACCAGAAAACGCTGACTGCCATTTTTCACAAATTGCAGCCTGCTTTTATAGCGTACGGGCTCACCCTGCTGAACAACTCCAACGATATCCTCTTTAACACCGATATCGATCAAACGGGGGTCGTGACCGTAGTAATCGTCTGATTTTACTACTACTCTACCGTTTGGAGAATATACCCGCAAATGATAACTGTTGTCAAGAACTACCGTATCTTTGATTTTGTTACCGCTCAAGTCAGCTTGAGTCAATCCATATAAGATGAAGTGCGTGCTGTGAACATCCGGTGTGTTCAGCTTGCGACCTTGCAGATAGCGGCGGTTTTTATAAACAACTTTTTTAATGGGACCCAGGAAAGGGTTGTCATAGCCCGGGCTTTGCGACAGCAGAGTAGGCTTTGCCCCAAATGGGCGAATGATGCGGAAGTAAAGGTTTGCATCTTTCCAGACATGATTGAAGCCCTTTTTGCCACGTTTCGATTCCAGTGCAAACGAGCTCAGTTTGTCTCCCATACGGTTGGTAACAAATATTTCATCGCGGCCATTGCCATTGATGTCACCGACATCCACCCCCATGAAATGGTTGATCGCTTTATCGGTCCTCATTTGGCCTAATTTTTTCAACTTGCCCTTTTTTAGCTTATAAATGAGGACCCGGTGACGGTCAATGAGAACATACTCGTTTTTGCCATCGCCATTAATATCTCCAACATCAAAATCCACCACTTCATAAGGGAACTGTTCTTTATCGATAAATTTGAAATATTTTTTCTTCGCTTCAAAACTGGTTTGTGCGCCTCTTCTGCTTTCTCTGCGTGCCTCCTGGGCGGGCAGGTCGTCTGACAAAACTTTAGCCTGCTTTTGCAAAGAGCCGTCTTTGGTTGAGACGAGCCTGTAGCTTAAAACCATCTTGCCTTTTGTAGTGCGAACATTAGGGATCAGGATGAGATCCGCATCTACCTTGCGTTTCAGGCGGCGAAGATTTTTAGGTTTTAAGGCAGAGGTTTCGTTCAGCTTTTCATCCGCCATCCATAGGCCAAAATCAAAGGCCGGGACTTCAAAGCGGGGGTTTTCATTCAGCTTCTTTTCCAGGTTGTAGCGAAGCCGGTCTGCATCCAGTTTTTTACGTGTTTTTATATTTGGGGGTGCCACCAGAAAGGTCAGCTTCTGGAATGGACTTCTTACGCCATCGCCTTCTTTAGGTAATACGGTCGGGTTGGTGGGTCGGGCGTGTGAAAAATCTTTCCGTACTTCCAGTATCTCAACCTCTCCCAGATCGGTTTCCTTGCGTCCGACTTTCTTTTTGGTAACAGGGTGGAACAGGTCTCTGCCGTAGCGAATCAGTTTCAAACGATCGCCTTTTTTCACCGCCATTCCACGTTTGAGGTCGAGTGTGAGTCCGCTCCCCTCAACGGCGATCACATATCCTTCTATGGGAGGATAAAGCGATTCTATTTGTGAGACGATCCGGTCCAGAGTTGCATCAGATTGGGCGAAGGCCGGGAATGGGCCTAGAAATAGGAAAAGGCCAATCAACAATGTTTTAAGAATCTTATTTTTCAGTTTGTGCATAGTTTGGTTTAAAAAGTTTTAAATTACCACAACCCCCCTAATCCCCCCTTATCAGGGGGGACATTAAATTAATCTTCCCCCTGATAAGGGGGACTGAGGGGGTTTTAAATATCCAGTAACTGAACGGCAACTTGCTCGCCTTCTTTAATTTCAGCCTCTTCTAAAGGAAAAATCAGCAATCCATTTGCATTGGCGGCAGATTTTAAAATTCCTGAGCCCTGTTCCCCTGCGGGAGCGACCGTGTATTCTCCATTGCTCGATGAGACTATGGCACTTAAAAAGTGCAGTCGCCCAGGTTTTTTGTGGATGGTTCTGGTTAGTTTGGCCTGCACCGTTTGATGTTGTAAATCAGAGCAGCCCATTACCTTTTTCAGAGAAGGCCGGACAAACTGCTCAAAGGAAACGAAAGAAGAAACAGGGTTGCCGGGAAGCCCGAATATGGGTGTTTTGCCAATACGACCAAAGGCGAGAGGTTTTCCTGGTTTCATGGCGACTTTCCAAAAAAGCATCTCCTGTCCCATTTTTTGCAGGCTGGCTTTGACGAGATCATAATCCCCTACCGATACCCCACCGGATGAAACCACGATATCAGCTTGCAGAGCCCACTCGAACTTTTCCATCAAGTCTTTTTCAGTGTCTTTGGCGATTCCCAGATAAATAGGGATGCCTCCTGCCGAGCGGATTTGTGCCGCCAGCATATGACCATTGCTATTATAAATTTGTGGTCCTTCTGGGTTCTGGTCCAATTCGAGGATTTCATCGCCTGTTGAAAGAATGGAAACCGTGGGTTGTTGACCGACGGCCACTTGCGACCGGCCCACCACAGCCATCATACCGATATGGGCGGGGCTCAGGGTGACGCCTTTTTTAATGACGGTTTCGCCTTGTTGAACATCCTCTCCGGCTTTTCTGATGTTTTCTTCAACATCGGCGCGGTCATTGGCAAGGATGAAGTTTCCTTCTTTATCCGTGTCTTCCTGCATCAATACCGCGTTGGCTCCTTCCGGGATGGGAGCGCCCGTCATGATGCGCATGGCTTGCCCAGGCTTTAAGATGCCTTTCGCCGAATAACCGGCGGCGATTTCTTCCACAACCTCAAGCTTTACGGGCGACTCGGGAGTGGCGGATGCAATGTCTTCGGCAATCAACGCATAACCATCCATAGCCGAGTTGTCCAGCGGCGGGTTGTTCAATCCCGAAACGATGTCTTCAGCGAGAACCCTTCCTAGTGCATTGCCCAGGGAGACTTTTTCGACGCCTTTAAAATGGATTTTTTCCAGAATTTTTTGTCTTGCTTCTTCGACGGGAATCAGACTCATGATGGTTCCTTTGGTTGATACACGATTATTCTTTTGTTCCTCTTCTCATAATCTTCCGCTGTGTTGATGTTCATAAACTTTGACCGGTCTGCTTCGTCGATCTTTAATTTTTTAAATGGGAGCGCCTCAATAATCCGGGTCAATGAAAGCTCTCGTCTTGACATGGCTTCAAAAAGAGGAACGATGAATTTTGGTTCGTAAATGGCGCACATTGGCTCATAGCCGAAACGGCCTTTTTGAACATAGCAGGTACCATATCTTAATGGGTCTCGCTGCTGAAATATTGTCTCGAAATCTTCTTCTTTTAAAAAGGGCATATCGCATGCGGTTATCATCCACGCCTTATCTGGGAATCGTCCCATCAAAGTCGCCAGTCCACCCACAGGCCCCAGTTGAATGTGTTCGTCATCGATACGCTCGACATTATTGATTTTTGGCAAAGAACTCATATCTAGATCGGCCCGCGAGGAAAGAAATACTTTATTGCAAAATTTGCTCACCAGTTGGACGGCTTTCTCTGTTCCCGATACGCCATCATAGTTTAGCGCAAACTTTGGTTTTCCCATTCGCTTGCTTTCACCTCCTACAAAAACAGCTCCAAAAAGTTCGCTGGCACATCTTTTGAAATGACCATTGACAAAGTCAAAGATTTTTTCTATCTCGTCTCGATGGAATAGAGGAATGCCCTGCTCAGCAAACTGTTCCAGTGTTCCCGTCCCTTGATGCACAATGGCACAAATTCCCTTGCTGTCAGGGGGAATCGGCAGTTTGCCTGCGCCATCAAGAAACACAATTTTGTTGAATGGAGACTGCTTGTATCCTTCTATCAATATACAGTCACAGCGTTCTAATGCATGCGTGATCGTGAGTTGCTTGAAATCATTATCTGCCAGCACTCCAAAGTGGGTCGGGTCATTGATCGCCACAATCCCGGCGCCAGCTTCACGAACACGCGCGGTGTCTTTTCCGGTTTTGTCCATACTGAAGCGGTGCGAATCGTGTTTGTAGTAACCCACACGGATATCTTCTTCAGCAAACCGTCTGGTCAGCCTTTCGAGCAGGGTGGTTTTGCCGACACCAGAAAAACCCGCAAAGCATAAGAAAGGTGTTTTGAATTGTTCCCAATAAACATCCATAATATTACGCAACCCTGTATAATAAGGCCGAACACGCTTGATTGTGGGTTCGGCAGTTAAGTCATTAAAAATGAGTGAATTAGACTATTATTTCGCAGCCGCCTTACGCTGTCAACCCTTTTCATTGACGTGTTTCACAAGGCAAAAGTAATGATATTTATATGTTCAGTTTCCGTTTGTATGGAGGGATGAATCGCTTGAAGAGTTTGCAAAATTTAAAAAATTTATGGATCGCAGGGTGGGTCGTTTTATTTTCCTTCAATGGTTTTGCTTTAGCGGAAGAGATAAACACCTCTGAAGCACCTAATGTTCCGCCTCATACATCGCGGATTATGCCAGAAACCGTGGTGGTAGAATTTGAAGCGAAAGAGTTTGTTGGCCCTTTGGGCGATGATAAAAATTATACGTTCTGGAGTTTTAATGGGACGGTTCCCGGCCCCATGATTCGTGTGCGTTTAGGAGATACGGTGGAATTTCATCTTTCCAACGATAGCTCAAGCCAGTTTCCCCATAATATTGATCTTCATGCCGTCAATGGCCCTGGGGGCGGGGCGGCAGTTACCCTGGTTGCCCCGGGTGAGAAAAAAGTTTTTCAATTTAAAACCCTGCATCCCGGACTTTATGTCTACCATTGTGCGTCCCCGGTTCCCAGCATTCCCGAACATATTTCAAACGGCATGTATGGTTTGATTTTGGTTGAACCAAAACATGGGTTGTCGCGTGTGGACCATGAGTTTTATGTTTTTCAGAGTGAGTTCTTTACCCAGCCTTCAGACGAGGAAGGTGTTTTGGAGTTTTCCATGGAAAAAGGAATGATGGAACAACCCGATTATGTTGTTTTCAATGGCCAGTCAGGTGCCTTGATGGGCGACAACGCATTAAAGGCAAATGTGGGCGATAAGATTAGAATTTATTTTGGCAATATTGGGCCCAACGCCTCTTCGTCATTTCATATCATTGGTGAAATATTTGATCAGGTCTATTTGGAAGGAGCTATAAACGGGATTACTAATAAGAATGTGCAAACTACTTTGGTTCCCTCTGCGGGGGCTACCATTGTGGAGTTCAAAGTTGATGTTCCGGGAAATTATTTATTGGTAGATCATAGTATATTCAGAATCAATAAAGGTGCTGTGGGTCTGCTCACAGTCACCGGCGAAGAAGACCCTGAGATATATAAAGCCCTCGATTAAAAAAATATTCTGACTACGTTCAGGCATAAGAGGCAATCCCCTCATTCTCCCTTGTCAGGGGGACGATCAATTCCCCCCTGCTAAGGGGGGGCTAGGAGGGTCCCCACTAATACCCATACTAAATAAAACTCAATGACGCCTTGATTTCTTTTTCGATATCGAGGTTGGCCGACTGATTGCCGAAGCGAATCCTTTCGTAGTAATCGATAACCTTTTTTACCTGATTGAACTTTTCAGCAGGAATGCCCGAATTCAATAGCTCTCTCGCAGTCAAATGAGGTTCTATTCTGATCCCTTTTTGCTCAAGACGACTCTGCAATTCTTTATAAAGCATTACTGCTTGGGGTAGGCGAGGTGGAAGGCTGCGTCGTCTGAAAAGATAAACCATCCCAACCATTGCAAGCAAGATCAATAAAGCCCATTTTTGATTCTCTATCCACTCTTGAAGGTCTCTCCAGTTTAATGAAGTCAGGTTTTTCAGCGAGTCTATTGCATCCCGACTGCCTGATCGAAGGGACTGGGCCATGTCTACCTGATCCTTTGAGGAATAACGAATGATGTAACGTTGCCAGTTCATACGTAAAAGGTCCAAGGCTCTTGTTAATGAGCTTGGTGATTGCATGGCGACTTGAGTTGGGTCTGGCGGTGTTGGGTCAAATACAACCCAACCTCTTCCTGGTAAATAAGCTTCGACCCAGGAGTGGGCATGGTGTTGTCTAATGATGAGATAGTTTCCCCAATCGTGCCATTCTTCCCCTACGAATCCGTTGACCAATCTGGCGGGCACTCCCGCTTCTCGAAGAAGTATGACCATGGCAGAGGCAAAGTATTCGCAGTGTCCTTCTTTTCTATCGAACAGGAAATGTTCCAGCGCAGTTTTGTCGGGATCGTTTTTCATTTCCAGCGAGTAACCAAAATCACTGAAATAATTGAGAATGCTAAACGCTTTTTCTCTGTTTGATCGGGAAGACTTTGTCAGGTCAGTTGCTAAATTTTTAGTGGCATCGCTTATTTCGGGAAGTTGCAAAAACCGTTCAGGAAAAATATTTTTGTCTGGATGAGGCAGCTCGAGGCTGTAAGTCATAGTTGGATCAGAAATTTCAGATACCAGAGTATATTTTTTAGGCCCGGAATGGGTGCGCTCGGTTTTGAGTACGAACCCTTGATCCATGTTCAACCTTTTGAAATTTCCATCGGCAAAAATGGGAATTCCGTGGGTGAACAGATAGGGTATGCCCATGGACTCCATGTACACGGTTTGTTCGACAATTTCTTTAGGCTGTGGCACCCGGAACAAACTGAGTCCTTTTCCAGGTTTGTTTGGCAAGCTGAATTCGTTGCTTAAGGTAGAACCCCAAACCTGGCCGTTGTAATGATCCAACACAACGCCACGCCAGAGAATGCGAGATTGGGGACGGAAGGGCTGCCCATTTCGAGTGTATTCGATGCGCATCACCACAGATGTGTTTTGTTTGATTTTCCCGACATCACCGAGTGTGACCACATCAGAGAATCCGGAAATTGGAGAAGAAGAGTTTTTTAAGGCGATAAAGCCAAGCCCTACTCTGGGAAAAGTGATGAAGATGGCAGCCGTCATTATTAAACTGAGTAAAACCATTCCGGTCGACCATCCTACCAGGGCTTTATTTATTTTTTCGTTTTTGCCACGGTTTTTGAATAACTGCGGTGAGATTCGACCGTGTACCTGCTCTGTCATCAAATGATAAAAAATCAAGCACCAGCTCAGTACCAGATAAAAGCTGAGAAAAACTATTCCGAATGCCAGGCCTTGAACATAGAGTGCTCCGATTAAGAGACAGACAATCGAAATGAGATAACCAAACAGGTAGTCGTTGAAATCTGTTTTGAATATGAAGCGGGTATAAAGAAGATAAACCAGAAAGGCTGAGACCAGATTCAGAATGGGCAAATCGAATCCGAGATAGAGCAAAATCACCAATAGCAATCCCCAGGTGGAGCTTGGAAGTTTTTTTGAAGGGGAGACGGGAATGGTGGAGCGATATTCCAGAGCGAAACAATAGATCAACCCGGCAATTAGAATTCCTGCGGTTATACCAGAAAAAATTTCACTCAACGCCAAACAGAGCAGAGCCAATCCGGCGAGTAGGTAGTTGCTGATTAGGAATCCGGTGCGAAGGTTCATGGTGAAGTTTGACAATCGAAACCCTATTATCTAGAATGACCTTTTTAAAAAGACCTTAGTCGGCTGTAGCCGATTGTGAACTGCTATTACTTAAAATAATACAATATTATCGTTAATTTTATCTGGAGGTTCCATGAACATTTTTGTTAAAGGCATTGCCGCAAGTTTAATGGGTGTATTGATGACCGGTACTGCCGCACAAGGTGGGGAAATAGCCGTTATAGAAACCACCATGGGAAATATTGAATTGGAATTTTTGGAAGATGTGGCTCCGGGTCACGTCAAAAACTTCAAAGATCTGGCAAATAAAGGATTTTATGATGGCACCATTTTCCATCGTGTGATTCCCGGTTTCATGATCCAGGGCGGAGACCCGAACTCTAAAAGCGATGACCGCTCCAGTCACGGAACGGGTGGGCCTGGTCACAGTGTTAAGGCAGAATTTAATGATACGCCGCATGACCGGGGTATTCTTTCAATGGCTCGTTCGCAAGACCCGGATAGTGCGGGTTCACAGTTTTTTATAGTTGTCAAAGACGCACACTTTCTGGATGGACAGTACACCGCATTTGGTCGGGTGATCAATGGAATGGATGTGGCAGATAAGATAGTTGATGCGCCACGCGATTCTAGAGACAATCCGAACGAACGAATAGAAATGAAATCGGTGAAAATCGAAAGCCGCTAGTCCAAGATACTCCCTTCCCCTCATGAGAGGGGAGGGATATTTGAAATTCTTCTTTTGATTCAGGAAACAAGATGGAAAACGAATTTAAGATCAATCTCTACGAAATAATGGGAACCTCAACTCCGGCGGGCAGAACGTCGGAGGAGGGCGAGCCTGCGGGAGACACCATAAGAATTCTCATGGCGGAAAATTGGGAAAAATATGAAAAGATTCTGGTCTATTTTGAAGGCGTTGTGCAAATGACTCGACCTTTTGTCGATGAAGCGTTTGCGAAACTGCTGGAAGTTTATACTTTGGATCAGTTCAACCAGAAGCTTCATTTTCCTGATGCCAACGATCGAATTGTGAAAAGTTTGAACGATGCGATCAAACTGAGGATGAAGATTATAAAAACCCAAAAGGAACGCGAGGAACAGCAGGGTCTTTAATTCTGAACTTTATTTGATGGCGGTTTTTGCTACTTCTTCGATGAAGGGATCAAGAAAAGCTGCAATGCCAGCAGCATTTTGAACGGTGAAGATACGGTCATGTGCCGTGAACGGTTCATCGACAATAACCCCTTTCATTTCTTCAATTTCCTTGATGGCTTTTTTATTTCCAAGGTCTGTAGTGACTTCAAGGCTTTGGATCAGGTCTGCTTTTCCCAGGCAAGGCACAGCATTTCCAATTGCCGCGACAACCATTCCAGTTCGGTGCCGATCATTGAGAAGCAGTCGCAGTAACTCGTCTTTCCATAGGTAGGTTCTGGCGCCGCTTCCACCTATCACGATCACACCGTGAAAAACCCCCTTGACTTGTCGCACTCCTTTTGCGGCAGAAACATAACTGTCTCCAGTAATACCTTCGATAGCATCGACAATCAAAACGTCTGGGCTTGTACGGCCGGTTTTCATTCCCACGGCTTCTTTTAATTTGCTGGAGGCAACTAGAACATTAGCTTCTTCCGAATTCATGGCTTCAAAAATTGGATCGAATTCGCTCTCCATATAATAATCTTTGGGAATAACTATAAGTACATTTTTTCCTACAAGCCGCTCCATAATTCAATGCCTTTTTTATATTTAATTGCGTCAGTGATTAAAGGGGATGGATAGTGTTTGCTTACCAGATTTGGAGTCTAGCACAAAGCGGTAAAGGAGAAACCCGTTTTTTGCAGAGAGTTGTTTTCCGTGGAGATTTAGAAAATTTTTTAAAACGGCTCTCTCACCCATTGTTAATGCGGAGTCTTTTCCGAAAACAAAATTAAAGTCGAACATAATATGGGTGATTCCCCGAGTCTTCAATCGATTGGCGATATCTGCTGCATAGACACCTTTATCAATCATTTCCGTCAAAGTATGAGCTTCAAAAAAAGTGTCGCTGATAAAGGGTCGATCCATTAAATATCCCAGGTTTCTCATATACACCAACATGACTTTATCTTCCTCTCCCAACATATTATTGGCATCCACATAGGAAGGATAGGCCTTGATTTGCCGCGTTAGAAACTGCTCGCGGTTTTCTTTGTTTATGAGATAGGAGAGTGGATTTATGCGAAACCATTCCTTCGTAATTATTGAAGTATTGAACAAAATACCGAGCGCTAAAATAAATGTTAAAAATATTTTTTCTTTTTTCCCTATTCCGGTTTTTTGAAATGTCTGTTTTAGTCCTGAAACAAGGAGGATTGAAAGAAAAGCGAATGCCGGTGCGAGAAGGCGAATGTATTGAGTCTGCATGAACCAGAAAATCAGTAGTACAGCAAACACAATAACTACAGGTAAGGATTTGCGTTGTAGGCTGAAAAGGGCCGGTAATAATAACAAATAAAAAATGCCGATTTTTCCGTCAAATTTGAGGGAATGCAGTTCGCTGAAAAAAGTCAGGTTGATGGGGAGAGATAAAAAATCGAGAATGCCGTGTCCCATTCCAAAAGACGAATAATATTGGAACTGCATCTGTGAACGGGTGGCATCCCAGTTCATCCCAGCGTCGCCGCCAAAAAAGCTCATAAAAAATGGCGCTACCGGATTGCCTGTAAAAAAATAGTTTCTTGCCAGCCAGGGGGAAAGAATAATCAGAGAGCCTAGTACCAGCATCAGGCATTGCTGGGCGGTCTGTTTCTCATTTTTATGAGTTCGACCGTGAAGTGCGAGCCCTAAAAATGCCAGGGGTAAAATGATTACGGTTGTTAATTTAGTTGCCACGGCGGCACCCGCAAACAGGGTCATTAATAAAAACCATGAAGATTGATTTCGTTTGCAGCCGTTTTCCCAGGAATAAAATGCCAGAAAAACGTAGGCAGCCGCTTGCAAATCTACATAAGCAGAAGAAGCCCCGGTGAAAAAAGTGGGTGTTGAAATAAAAATCAGTGGCGTCAGCCATGCATAGCTTTCGTCCCCCTTTTGTCTGGAGTATTGCCATAGGGCAAATAAAAGCAGAAAAGCAATTCCCAGGCCAGTCAGTTGCGCCAGAGAATCGGAACCCAAAGCCAAAGCAAACAGATAAAGCATTTCAATTTGCTGAGGGAAAAAAGAATAAATATTGTTAGGAAGGTTGACCAACCCCCCTGCCTCAAGAAATGCCTTGGGTACTGCCAGATGATAGACTAAAGCATCCGTCGCAAATGCGGGAGCCATAGCTAAAATTATTAAAAGAAGGGATAGGAGTAAAAGGAAAGACTGTGCCATGTTTTTTAGTCCGGCATCTTCGACTCCTCGCGTAGCGGGACCAAAAACAATTTTCAACCCATGATTAAAATGAAATACATTTTTCCAGCCAACGATCAGGGAAACTCCCAAAATCCCCCAGCAAATTTGAGGGTTTATCCAACCAGAAAATACAAAGGTAGTAATAATGCCTGAAATAAAAATGGAGCCCAGCGCGGTGGAAAACAGGAATGCTTCTTCCGGCCCCGAGAATTTTAATCCCGATAATTTTTTGGTTAGAAATTGGCCGGAATTATAAAAAGCCAGAACAATCAAAAGGAATAGTACGAAATCCATCAGCACTCAATAAAGGAATTGAAAAATAGGATTTGCGGTGTGTTGACCCTTTTGCCGGTGGTTCCTCAAAAGGGAACCGGTCAGCATGCAAGGTTTAGCTAGGAACCCCGTTCGCTTCTTTTTGAGCAAACAATGAAAACTCTTCACTGGCTTCTTCATAGTCATCGAACCATGCGGCGTCTGGGTTTCTATAGAAGGCCAAAAATCGTGCGTTGTCTTCTGAGTTTGCGGCACGAGCATATTTGAAGAAAATTTGTTCTTCAGTCATCCCAACTACCTCAATTTTTCCAGATTCATGCGACATGACAAGGCGAGCCCTTTTGGCAAGGCCGGAGCATCTTGTTCTCGCTTTCTCAAATATTTCATAGCCTTTTTCAATGGGAATAGAATAGGTCTCATTGCCCAAAGTAGGTCGACATAAAAACACATAGTAAGGTGGAACGCCGATGAATGATAATCTCGAAAATAACTCGGTTAATACATCGGGATCGTCATTCACCCCTTTTACCATGGGTGTCTGGTTTACCAGAGAGACTCCAGAATCCATTAAAGCATTGAGCCCTTCCACCGCTTGTGTGGTTAGTTCTCGAGGATGATTGAAGTGTGCCATGACATAGATTTTCTTTTCGTTGGTGCTGTACTTTCGAAACATTTCAAGCAAAGACGGGTCGTTTAGAATACGAAAGGGATTGAAAGCTGGCACCTTGGTTCCTATGCGAATGATCTTTACATGATCAATTTCACGGAGCTGTTTAATAATGGGTTCCAGTTTGCTGGTGGAAAGGATTAAAGGATCTCCTCCGGTGAGCAAAACATTATTAATCTGTTTATTATTTTTAATGTATTCGAGCCCTTCACTAATGTCTTTAGTGACTTCGTCATTCTCGTTCATGAACAGCCTTTTGCGAAAGCAAAAGCGACAATAGGCCGCACAGACTTCATTAACTAATAATAAAGCGGTTGAGGTGTATTTATGCTCCAGACCATGGACCTTGGTGTATTTTTCTTCATTAGAAGCATCGAGTTCGCCCCATTCGTTCAATTCTTCGACATCAGGCATAATAATGCGCTTGATGGGATCGTTTGGGTCGTCCCAGTCGATTAATGATTGATAATAGTCGTTGGTGCGGAATACAAACTTATCATTAACTTTCTGCATTTCCTCACGTTCTGATTCTGTCAATTGAGGAATTTGCTCTAGTTTAGTTAAATATTTGATTTTTTTGAAACTTGCACTGAGGTGTTTTAGTAAAGCATTCATTTATCACCTCCCCGTAAAGTGGTTAACATTTTGTTTTTTATTGAGTTTCTCCCCGAGTCAACTCAAACAAGCAAAACCAATCCCCTTTCTCGTATGATAGAGAAAAAAAGAACTTTTAATTCTTGGTTGGGTTTATTTTGGCACCAAGCCTAGCATTACTGGCTTTGTGCAGTGTGGGTCTCAACTTGTGGGTAAATCATACTTTATTCACTCCGTAGCCGCAAGAAAAATTGGCCCCAAATTTATCTAACTCGATAAGAAATTAAAAATAAATGATTGAAAAAAAATGCATTATGTAATTTTTGAATTGAAAGCATTAATTTTTTAAAATGCGGTAAATGACCCAGATAATATTGTTGAAACGGCCTCCAATGTTGGCGAAAATGTGCAAAATTATTTCCTTACTATGGAGGGTTTTTTGCTAAGGAATTTTTATTGACAGAAAAACCGAATGGACTATAATGCGGTGCTCTTTTATCAATCTGTCTTGGCCATCTTACCCATTGGGGGTTGTGTTCTAGTGGGTTGATTTTAATAGGTTTTTTGTGTTTCAAAAAAAGCCTGTCCAATATATATGCAACAAACCGGTAATTTAGGTTTTAATAAGCTTTAATCCACTATTTTAAAGAGGAGATTGTTTAATGAAAAAAGCTTTAATTTTGAGTGTGTTGGTAATATTCAGCTTGTTTGCAGTTAGCTCTGCTTTCGCTGGCGGTAAATGTCCGCAGCCTCGTAAAACCAAAGCGGCTCCTGGCGGCATAGCTAAAAAAGACATGACTGGAAAAGCTAATGCAGCTAATGGTAAGAAAATTTACATGAAAACTGCAAAGCCAATGGCTTGTAAAATGTGTCATGGTGACAAAGGTGATGGAGCTGGAAAATTGGGTAAAGCTCTGAAACCAAATCCTCGAAACTTCACCTGTGGTAAAACCATGGCAAAAGTTTCTGCTGGCCAGATGTTCCATATCATTAAAAAGGGTTCTCCTGGAACAGGCATGGTTGCGCATGGCAAAACTTTGAAGGATAAAGAAATCTGGGATGTTGTTAAATTCATCCGTTCAGAATGGGTAAAATAAGTTAAGATTCAACTAAAGGGGCAGGCCGAATGCGGTCTGCCCCTTTTTTTATGCCGTTTTTCTGCCTACGCTCCAATGTATAATGCAAATCAGTTGAATTTCTTTTGGAGCCCTCTTTGAATTTCCGCCTTCTACCTTTTTCATATCAATTGCGATGTTTACTCCTTATCCTCCTGTTACAAATTGTGGGAGGGGCACAGCAGGTTTTCGCTGAACTGGGTACTCCAAAAAATCCCCTTAGAATGATGTTTGTACCCTCGGGCGATGCCCAGGTAATCGTCAAGGGTGGGCAGGAAGTTGCCACTCTCTTGCAAAAAGAAACCGGACTGCATTTTAAAACCTCGGTGGCTACCAGCTATGCCGCAGTGATAGAGGCCATGGGGGCAAAGAAAGTCGATATCGGTTGGTTGGCCACCTTCAGCTACGTTCTCGCAAAAGATAAATATGATGTTGAACTTTTACTCGTGGTGCAAAGGTTTGGCAGTCCTTTTTATCGGGGGCAAATCATGGTTCGGGCAGATAGTGGCATTCACTCTTTGAAAGATCTAAAAGGCAAAAGGTTTGCTTTTGTCGACCCTGCCTCCACTTCCGGGCATTTATACCCTAAAACCTTATTGCTCTCTAAAGGGATGGACCCGAAAACATTTTTTGGTAAATCCGTGTTTGCCGGGTCTCATAATTCGGTGGTTCTTTCTATATATAAGGGTGAGGTCGATGGAGGTGCTGCTTACGATGGCTCTCGGGCTGCCGTGGCGAAATCTTATCCCGATGTGTTTGAAAAGGTAAAAGTCATTGCCTACACTAAAGAAATTCCCAACGATACGGTTTCTGTCCGCAAAGATCTTCCTGAAAATATAAAAGTGAAGCTTAGAGATGGACTCAAAAAAATTGCAAGAAGCCCTAAGGGTAGCAAAGTCCTCAAACGATTGTATGGCATCAGCGGCCTGATGGATTTGGATGGATTATTTGATCCTGTTCGCGAAGCGGGTAGATTATTGAATCTTAATTTAGAAAAATCGACCGATGTTAAAAATTGAACATCTTTGCAAAACCTATAAAACAGGGGTCGAGGCCCTGCGAGATATTTCTATAACAGTCGAAGAGGGCGAATTTGTTGTGGTGTTGGGAAAAAGCGGGTCGGGTAAGTCGACCCTGTTACGCTGTATCAATCGCCTTGTCGAACCCACCTCTGGAAGAGTTCTTCTAAATGATGAAGAGATTACCGGAGCATCCAGCGGCAAACTGCGGCAACTGAGACAAAAAATTGGTATGGTTTTCCAGCAATACAATCTTGTTTCGCGTTTTTCTGTGCAGACCAATGTTCTTGCGGGTAGGTTGGCGACAGTTTCTACCGCAGCTTCCATGTTGAATTTGTTTCCCCAGGCCGATGTTGAAAAGTCTCAACAAGTTTTAGATCGGTTGGGGATTGCCGACAAAGAATTTGATCGTGCGGACAAACTGAGTGGCGGTCAACAACAACGGGTTGGGTTGGCGAGAGCGTTGATGCAAGATCCGCAATTGATCCTTGCCGATGAACCCGTGTCGAGTCTGGATCCTTCGACCTCAAAACAAATTATGGATTTGCTGGAAGAATTTAATCAAAGAGATGGCGTGGCAGTGATCTGCAATCTGCATTTACCCTCACTGGCAAGAGAATATGGATCGCGTATCATTGCGTTGAACGAGGGGCAAATTGTTTACGATGGCCCGGCCACCGATCTTAGCGAAACCGAGCTCAACTCTTTTTACGATTCACAATGACCTTTTGCTGGCGTACAATCGCCTAGAATTATTTTGGAGTTAAAAGTTGGGAAATATGAGCTCATCTGATGTGACAGAAAAACAGTTAAAACAATTTGGTTTGATGATGGCGGGAGTGTTCTCGTTTTTCGGGGCTATTTTCTTTTATAAAACCTGGACCACCGCTGCCGGTGTTCTCGGTGTTTTGATTTTGTTTTTTGGCGGAATGGCGCTTGCTGCTCCTAAAGGACTTCTTCCTGTTCATAAGAAATGGATGCGGTTTGCAGAAGTTATAGGTAACTTCAATGCCAAGGTTATTTTGAGCCTTACCTACTTTTTGGTATTTACCCCAATTCGAATGGTAGGTTCCATTTTTAGAGAAGATCCCTTAAGAAGAAAGTTCGAGCCAGAAAAAGAATCTTATTGGCTGGATTGTGAACCCCGCGACCCAGATCCCAAACGTTATGAGAAACAGTTTTAAGATAAATCCCCATTAATTAGAAAAGGGCTTTTCATGGAAAATATTCATAAAGAAATACTTGGGTTGATGGGGAAAATTGATATCGACTGCCGAGATGAAAATAATACGATTATCATAGACCTCGCCGGTCAGTTGGATATCTACAATTCAAATGATTTAAGCCGCCTTATTGATGCCTATATTGAAAGAGGGTTTAAAAAATTCATCCTGAATCTGGAAAAAGTCACCTACCTTGACAGCTCTACCATTAGCGCATTTATTCATTGTTTTCAAACGCTTAAGGATGATGGTCGGTTTGTTTTGGCGGGTTTGAACGGTGCTCCAAAAGAGGTTTTTGAGCTGGCCAAGCTCCACGATGTGTTTGAAATCTACCCCGATGTTGTTACCGCTATGGAAACAAACTCCTAAGTTGATTGAATTTCCCCTTTATCTTCCTATTTAGCTTTAGACATTACCCGTTTGAATGACACCTGAAATATGTTAGCTTATAAATATCCTTTGAAAATCGGTGACATCCAGTTACTTAGTCCGGTTGAAAGGTTTTTTTTATAGGTCGAGGGTTCCTTATTTATAAAGGGCTGGTGTCAGTCGCCTGTTCCCAAAAAATCTGAGGTCTCAAGTGAAATTGCCCTTTTTGCTGGTTTGGTTGTTGGCATTTATTTCGATGCCAATTTTGGCGTCGAGCCAAGGTCTCGAATCAGGCGATATTGACGGACTAAAAAAAACCGGAGATGAGTTGGAAATCCCTAAAGAGCCAGGATGGAGACATCCTTCTTATAGGGGATGGGAATCATTGAGTGTTCCGGGATTGATTGCGACCTATTATGATTTGGATTTGGATCGCGAACTGGATTATATGGTAATCCGGAAAGTAATTCGAAAAGCCTCGACAGAGGAGACCACAATTGAAAAGGCCATTGAGGTCGCGAAGTTTGATGGATTAAGCGTATTTTTTTCGCACCCAGTTGTATATTTTACAAACCGGAATCCACTTTTTTATTGTAAAGGGGTGGATCATAGGCACAATTGCCGGGACATCTGGGTCGATATTGCGGAAGATGGTTTAAACGGCAATGAAGAACTTTACACTTTATCAACACCGGGCATTGGAGTCCGTTAATAAGAAAAAGTATATATTTTTCTTTTTCATTTTGGTTGCCCTGATCATTGGGCCACTTCCTGCTTATTCCCATTCTCAACATGGAAATGACTCGGGGAATTCACCCAAAAGCGAAAAGGATTTGTTGCGCTTGGGTGCAACCGTTTACAAGCATATGTGCGTGTTTTGTCACGGACAGGATGGGAACGGCGGCGGTAAGGCTATGGCGTATCTTTATCCATGGCCAAGAGATTTTAGAAAAGGGGTGTTCAAGTATCGCACGACCCCTTTTGGTTCGCTCCCGCAAGATAAAGATATTTATCGAACCATTACTCGTGGCATACCGGGAACATCGATGCCTGCATGGGGAGGGGCGTTGTCGGAAGATGAAACCTGGGGAGTGATTGAATATATCAAGTCGTTTTCAAAACGGTTTGAAAAGGAAAAGCCTAAAGAAGCAATTGTAATTGGCGCCGTGCCTGAAACCAATGAGGAGTCGATTAAAAGGGGACAGGGCATTTATCAGGAAATGAAATGCTCACGTTGCCATGGCACCGATTTGAAGGGAGATGGCCCCATCGCTGATGAGCTCTATGATATTTGGGACCATCGAGTTTTTATTTATGACCTGACGGACCCCAATACTTTTAAGTTCGGGTTTAGTAGAAAAGATTTATTTGTGATTTTGACTTCGGGGATTGATGGGACTCCCATGAAGTCTTACAATCACCTGAAGGAAGACGAACGATGGGATCTGGCTTCTTTCATCGAGTCAAAAATTAATAAGGAAGTGCATAAGCCTGCGAAGTATGAGACGGACCTGAAAACTCATGTTATAGATGAGGAAATTGATATGGATCCGGGCAATCCTTTATGGGATTCAATTGAAGCGAAGAATATTCATACGATTCCGCTCAATGCTCGTAGAGACCCTATCGATGAAATTCAGTTTCAATCGGTAATGAACGATGAAGGCATTGCATTTCGTTTGCAGTGGGAAGACCCACAGCCTGATCGTACTTCCAGTCGGCATCAGGATTTTAAAGATGCTATAGCGATGCAGTTTGCTCTGGGTGATGTTTTGTTGCACCAGCATGGCCACAACGAACCGTTCTTTGGTATGGGCAATCGTAACAAAGTGGTGAATATCTGGCAGTGGCGGGCAGATTGGCAAACAGAAATAGAAACAAAAGAAAAACTGGAATACGCGACTAAGGGATTGGACCTGGATACCATGATCTTCGGCGGTGAGGTCAATCCGGTGGATTCGCTTAATCCATTCAGAGATGTGCCCGTTGAAGAGTTGAATGCGGAAGGTTTTGGAACCTTGACCCCTCAGCCGCAGACAAAACAGAATGTTCTGGGAAAAGGTGTTTGGAAAGAGGGTAAATGGAGTGTAGTATTTTTCCGCACTCTGGATACAATCAATAAATGGGACATCCGTTTTCAGCGGGAAATTCCGGTGTTGATTGCATTTGCGGTTTGGGATGGAAAGCATCAGGACCGAAATGGACGCAAAGTAATTTCAATGTGGCAAAGGTTGAAAGTTCCACAGCTGGCAAATTAAACAATCCGGTTGCTAGTGAACGAGGTATTTTACAAAGATTTTTTTTAAGCGTTGCAAGCTATAAAGAATAAAACCCATTTAATGGGATTAAAGTATTGCCATCAGAACCTGGGTGGTTAAATTTTTTGGAAAACTCGTAAAATATAATTTGGAGATTGGTTTCATGTCAGAAGAAAAGGAAATGGAAGAGACAGAGTCTGAAGATTCACTAAGTGTTTCTGAAGATGATGAGTTGGACCTTGATGAAATGGATGAAGCCGAAGAGGCGGTTGTAGAGGAGGTTAAAGAAACTGGCGCATTCATGGTCATCGGGCAGGGCGATTTTTCTATGACCCAGTCTAACAGGGGTGCGGATGACCCTGGTGACAATACTTTAAGTGAACCTCAGTATGTAACGAAATTTGGCGATATGCTGTTTGTTGCGGATCGCGGAAACCATCGCGTTGTGATATGGGAACAGTTTCCTGAAGAAAACGGCGAACCTTGTTCTCTGGTTTTAGGGCAGGAAGATTTTGCCGACTGCCTGGAAAATCGAGGAATGACCACCACTCTGGATGAAATGACTTCAGGTTTGGGTGATGAATCTCTGGATGGGTTCACTATTAGTAAAGCTGAGGAAGATACACTTTCCCAGCCGGCCGGAATCCAGGTAATCGATGGAAAGCTTTATGTGGTTGATAGTGGCAACCATCGTGTTCTTCGCTGGTCAGGAATTCCTTCCGAAGATGGTGAAGCTCCCAGCTTGGTGTTGGGGCAAGATAACCTGGATGATAATGAAGCCAACAGGCGGGGTTTTGTTGGATCGGGTTCTTTGTTTTTCCCAATGGGAATCAACTCCACTGATGATCAGCATATTTTTGTTGCGGATAAAGATAATCATCGTGTTTTGCTGTGGAATAAAATTCCTTTCAGTGATGGCTGGAATGCCGATGTGTCTTTGGGGCAACGAGGTATGGACGAGCGTTGGCCGAATCAAGGTGAGTTTGATAACGTTGGGGCGGATACGCTCAGCTTCCCAACAGGCGTTTTCTTCGATGCTGAAAACGAGAGAGTCTTTGTGGTTGATCAAGGCAATCACCGGATATTGATCTGGAACAAACTTCCCCGTGAAACAGGCGTGGCTGCAGATGTGGTTATCGGACAGAAGGATTTCTTGAGTCGAGAACCTAACTCTGGAAGAGGAGCCAAACGTGCTTGTCAGGAAGGTTTGTATTTCCCCACTGACGTAGTGTGTGGAGAAATGGGATTGTTCGTTTCTGATACGGGAAACAACCGGGTTTTATATTGGAAAGAAGTGCCAACCGAGAACGGCCAACTTCCAGACTTGGTAATTGGGCAAACCAGTTTTAATGACAACAAAGGGAATCGCGGTGTGGAAGGTGAAGCCACGGCTAGCACTCTGGATGATCCGTTTGGCTTGTTGTTAATTGAAGAAGAGGAAGAAGAAGAAGGCCTTCGTGAAATTCCAATGCCAGATGACGATGATGATGACGACGAAACTTCTTTAGCCCCAACGGAAGAAGGAGAAGAAGAAGAACCTCAACCGAAGTTCAAGCTCTTCATTGCGGACCGAGGAAATTCGCGAGTTGTTATATGGGATGAGTTGCCTTACCCGAAAGAAGAAGAAAAAGCTGATGAGGAATTTGAGGAGCTTGTTGTTGAAGATGAAAATATGCTGATCGGTGATGACGATGAGGATGACTTCTTTGACGATGATGAGGAAGAAGAAGTCCCGCCAGGAGAACTTCCCTCTGCCTGAAGTAGTTTGTTTTTATTGAAAATAAAGATAGTTGTGAGTAATGGCGGCTTGTACAGTAATTGTACAAGCCGTTTTTTTTTGTAGGAGATTAAATTATGCCAAAAATTCTAATCATCCAAGGCAGTCTCAATCCTAATTCGAAAACAGCGATTGTGGCGAAAGCGGCAGAAAAAATTCTTCAGGGTTTAGAAAATGTCGACTGTGAAACTCTTGACCTCAGGTCTTTAGATATGCAGTTTTGTGATGGTCGTAAATTGCAGGATTATAACTCTGATGCGCAAAAGGCCTACAAAATGGTAGATGGAGTGGATGGAATGATTATTGGGATGCCGGTGTATTGCTATTCGGTTTCCGGTCCCTTAAAGAACTTTATAGATATCATCGCATCTGCAATGGAAAATAAACCAGCAGGAATCCTTTGCACGGCGGGGAGCTCTATGTCTTATCTGGCCTCGTCGGATTTAGCAAAAATTCTAGCTTATGAATCTCATGTTTTGTCCGTTCAGCCAGTGGTTTGCTCAAGCTATGAAGATTTTAAGGATGGAAAACTGGAAAGTGAAAAAGTTGTCGAAAAACTTATTGCTATGATCGGGGTTCTGGTAACGATTCTGGGTAGAAATAAAAACCCATAATGAATTTAGCCGCTTTTTTATAGAGAAAACAGCTCCACCCTTGATCTTTCCTTTTCCTGTCTTCCTGCAGCAATAAATATTACAATATTAGTTGATAGCTGGTGCCCACCTGAGGAATCCTTCTTGCTAAAAAAATTATTAGAAAATGATCGTGCCATATTTGTTTTGCTGACGCTGCTGGCAATGGCATTCCGATTGCCGACTTCAACAAGCCCATTAATGGGAGATGAGGCAATTTCATTCAACCAATATGGAGGCCTGCCCTGGAGGGAAATTTTATTTAATTATCCCGACCCCAATCAGCATACCTTGTTCAGCTTGATATCTAATGTTTTCTTGTCCTGGTGGGGAGAAAGGGAGTGGGTTTTCAGATTGCCCTCTTTAATTGTAGGGGTGCTGGCAGTACCTCTTGTCTATCAAGTAGGAAAATCATTAAGTGAATCGAGATTTGTGGCACTTGTTGCCTCATTATTTCTGGCGAGTTCAGCCTCCCATATCAACTACTCCCATTCAGGGAGAGGTTACGCTTTAACCGTTTTTCTTTGCTTGGCAGTGACAGGTTTGGCTTATGCTCAAGTTCAAAAAGAATTTTGTTTGAGAAGAAGTATTACAAGTGGGGTTCTACTGGTGATATGCAGTGTTTCTCTAGTCCTTACACTACCCAGTAATGCATTTTTTCTGTTCGCTGTTTTTGTTTCCAGTTTTTTGAAGATTTTCTTTTCAGGTGTTCGAGAAGAAATACCTTTTCTAAAAAGGGCCGCCCCCTTTTTAATTTCCTTTTTCTTTTCATTTTTTCTGGTCGCTTTGTATTTGCTTTCTATAAGGGAAGGATTGAATGCTGGGATTGCCAATTATTCACAGCCCACATTAAATTTGATGGGACTCTTGGAAATTGGAAAATTTCTTTTTGCTCCATGGGGTTTGTGGTTTTTTCTGCTGTTCATCCTGGGTTTATTTTCGTTTAAAGGGAACAAAAATTTTTTATTTATTGCCGCATTGTTGGGTGTTCCGGTTGTTCTGACAGTCGTTTCTGGAGTCGTGGGTTTCCCGAGGGTTTATATTTATTTTCTGCCATTTTTATTAATGGTTGCGGGTGTGGGAATAGAAAGCCAGTTCCGCCGATTGTGGATTTATAATTCAGTACTTGGAAAGTCTTTGGCCCTGGCATTGGTGCTAGTGGTCGCAGGCCAGTTCTATAGCTGGGCTATTCTTCACTATCCGAAACGCATTAATGTTTCCAATGGAACGATGGCTGAGGCCAGATTGGTCAAGAATTATATTGATAATGAAGTCTCGTTCGACCATTTCTTAATCTTCGCGGTCCATGATCCTGTTGCCAACATCCTGAATCATTATTTATCGGATCAATTGAGAAACAGGATGGAATTGTTTTTGGCAGGGAAAGAAGTAAAAAAAATATTGTTTGTTTCTCACGTGGGTGCTCCGCCTGATAAATTTCCATGGGTTCATGTTTTTAAAGAAAAACCTTTAAAGATTCCCGCGTCTTATTTATTAAAAATAAAGGAATTTGGAAAATTACATATTTATGAATTTGATGTTTTTTTAACAAGGTGGGATTCCGGAAAAGAAAAGCGGGATACGGAAACGGTTTTTGCAGGAGTTTCAGATTCTACTTTTGAGTCATATAAGGTTCAGGCTCCAAAGTTGTTTGGTAATTATTCCTTGCGGGTGGAAAATAAAACGGGAATGCCAGCTCTTCTGAAATCGCCAATTTCTAAACAAATGAAGGCTATTTCGAACACTGCTTTTGTATTGAATTATTTTGTAAGAACAGCTGGAAAAACCCTTATGGGTTATTCCGGTGGTTTGGGGAATCAAATTGAGTTTCCTATGGCATACATTAATCCTTATCTTGGATTTCTGGAATCAAAAAACTCTGAATTAATTTGGGAAATGGTTTTTTCCTTGAGCCAGGTTGACCCCGGTCAATACCTGTTGCATGAAAATTTTTGGTCTCAGGATCCGATTGTTTTTATCGATGAGCCGCGGTCGTACTTCCTTTATAAAGCAAAACCCTGAAAGTACTTTTTTCCTTTTTCCTGATTTTGAAACACTTTCTTTAACTGCAATAAGGCGGGATACCTTCTTCAACCTGCATACCTGCTTTTCCGCTTTTAAGATTTTCATGGTTTTTTTTGATTCCTGATGCAAGTACTTTCATTGATGTTTCCATCCTCTCCATGATTTCATGTGGACTGTCTTTTAAAACATTTCCGAATTTAGGTTGGCATTTCAAGTTGCCGACATCGCAACAGGGTGTCATCTCTCCATTTTGTTGAATAGTCATAATGTCAATGGAACCGCGCGCGGCGGGACAGCCAATTAAATATTTATCTCTGGGGAAGGGCAGAGAGGTCATGCCACGGTAGCCGTTTTTATCTACATTGAAGGCAGGTAATAGGCTTATCCCGAAAATGAAGTCTGGCTTGCTGGCAAAGGCCTCTATGTCTCCCATATGTGTTGTGAAAATTTTATCATCACAGTTGGGGTGTTCGTTTGTTAGCGTTGCTATTTTTTCGGAGTAGGTCTGAAGCAATTCGGTAACATGCGCAATGCCTTTTTCCTGGAAAAAGTTTTGCAGCAAACCAATTTGGTTTTTTAAGTCTAAAAGGGATTCATACACAACATTCACGATCAACTTGTTTTGAAGTTTCAGCATTTTTTCCAGGAAAAGTTTTTGTGAGCTTTCCCATGCTGTCGGATAGAGGGTAATGTCGACTCTTGCATTCAATTTCATAATCTCTACCAGTCGCGACCAGCGTTTTGATTTTTCCGAAAGAATATCCAGATTGGTATGCAGGCAAACATGTGGGGTTATTGTTTGAAAGATTTTGCAGATTTCCACAATATCTGGATTTTGCGATGCTTCTCCTCCCGTCAGATTTATCTCTTGTTTAGCTAAAGTATTGAGCACTTCGACATTTTTTATTTTTTCGGCCATGTTTCTGGCTTGTTCTGCGGTAAGGTGCCACTCGGAAACCGGGTGTTCCATTAGGGGTTCGTAAACATGGCAGGAAATGCATTCGTCACGGTTGTAGCGATTGCAACTGGTTTCAACAAAAATGCTGAGCACTAAAAAAACTCCTGAAGGTTTAAGTTCTTTTTTACCTAGGCTACCAGATTTTACAAACTATATTAAGGGAACCTTTAATTATTATCTGTGGCTGCGAGCGGTCCTTATGAAATAAGGATCCGAGAACGGCCGGGAGTGAAAAATATCGGATTATTAGAGGCTTGCTTAATCTTTGAATTGAATGTGTATGAAGGAGACCGGTGCCGGAGGTGAATGGAAAGCGGCTTCTATATCTTTTTCCCTGTATCCCAGCTTCCTCAAAGGTTTCAAAGCAGCGAGCACTTCTTCTTTCGTTACATAGGCAACAGTATCAGGAACACCACGGGCACTAAGATTTTGAGCAAGTTGTGAGATTTGCTTCCTCTGCTTTTTCGGGGTTCCTGGCATGGCCGGATAATTAAGTTTTCCAGAATAGGGACTATGGTAAACGGTGTTCAAAGCCTGCAAGGTGCGAAGCATTAAAATATCACGATCCCAACCGGGCATGTTAGCAACCTGAGGGTGATTTTGTACTAGTTCAACTACGCCAGATACTTCCTCATCCAGGCTACGTTTTACAAAGTTGTTTTGATATTCTCTGGTTATTTCAGAAAATCCAATCTCCCGTCCAACATCTTCTAATAAAGGAAAGTTCACCATGAAGGTGTATTGCCCGCCATATAAATTAAAATAGGGTCTTCCTTCTTGATTCAGGTCTTGGAATTCCAACATCCCATAGTCAAAGCCGGTATATCCCTGGCTATTTGAAGTGAGGAGTTCCTTGGCTTTTTCTAATGCAGCGAACGCTCCCGTGTTGATGGGCATTGGAATTTCATCTTTGAAATTTTGGCTATGTGTTTGCAAAACTTTTGCAAAGGGCCAATCGCTGAGTTCCACTCTTTGAAAATCGCGTTCCCAATGAATGGCATCTAGAAATGAAGGTAGCTTCGCTAGTTCTTCGAGATTTTTTTGTTGGAATTGCTGGATGAAGGCCTGCATATCTTCGTTCAGGAAATCAGGCGATATGTGCGGACAAAGGTACTCTTCGTAAAATTGGTTTTCATGTTTGAGCAAAACTTTTGTGGCAAGGTCATCCCATATTTCGTTTGAAATAATTTTGGTGACGGACTTTGGGCGGAAACAATCCAGGTGTTCTGCATCGATTCTTACGGTCGAAAACCTTCCCTCATGTTGCTGCAACCGAGGATTCGCTTGAGTCCCTTTTAAAATTTCTTCGGATTCATCACAAAGAATGTAATGGATGAATGGATAGACTTGCTTGTTGAAATCAATTTCTTGCAGTCGGCTGAGAAAGCAAGCGGCCAGGTTTCCATTGCCCACGCCCCATTCTTGAATGGTCCAGACTAGGCCTTCGGGTTGTTTCCCGACTGTATGTTTGAAGAAATCTTCAGCAAGCGCATGTGCTAATCGATGGTCGAGGCTGACATAGGTTTGGAAATGGTTGTGTATCTCGGGTCCCTTGATTCCATAGAAAATGGAATTAACGTGTGTTTGCCATTGGTCTGAAGGCTTGAATTCCCCAAGCGGGATCAGGTCGGGGGAGCGCGTCATGGTTGGGTATCCAGAATTATTCGCTGCTGCTCTCGCGCAAGGATTCCAGTCCGGCAGAATCCTCTCTTAAGTCCGAACCGCTCGCCAGCTTGCTGGTTTGTGAAACTCCACCAGGAATATTGGATGGATTATCTCCGCCAGGTGCTTGTTGTAATTCAGGTTCATTGAGGATGGCCTCATACTTGCTATAGGCATTTTGAGATTCATCCATCATTCCTACTTCTTTGTAACAGCTGTACAGAGTCAGCCAGGCTCCAGAGTCTTGAGGATTGAGACTTACTGACACCTTGAATTCTTTGATAGCAGCTTCAATGCGCCCCATGTTGGCATAAAGGGTTCCCAGATTGGTGTGGGGCAGAGAGTAGTCGGGTGCCAATTCACTGGCTTTATGAAATGCCTGGATGGCATCGTCTATCATGTTTTGTGCAGCATAGCAGCTACCGAGATTACAATAAGCTTGTGTGTCTTTTTCATCGATTTCCACAACACACAATGCGGCATCAATCGCTTCTTCAAAACGATCGGAGTTGAAATAGGAATTCGATAAGGCTGAGCGCAATTCTTTGTTTTCAGGATCGAACATCAATACTTTTTTAAGGGCTACGATTTCCTTGTCATAAGTCTTAAGCATTCCGTAAGCGGCAGCAAGGTTTGCATATGCGGTCGTATCGGTTGGATCAATTTTAATGACTTTTTCAAAAGCATCTGCTGCACTTTCATACATATCCCTGAGTAAATAGACACCCCCCAGATTGAATAGGGTTTCTGAATCATTGCGGTCTAATTCATGGGCACGGTTTAGTTCCAGCAAAGCTTCTTCTTCGTGATTAAAGAGAACGAATGCTGTCCCAAGTAATTTATATACACGCGGATTTTTCCGGTCTTTATTGCGGATGAGTTTGAGTTGTTTGATGGCTTCTTCGTAATTGCAGCCATCTATGAAAAGAGTAGCTAGCTCTAATTGTAAATCAAGGTTGTCGGGGTCGGTTTTCAGCTCTTTTCGCACTTGGCGGGTTTTTTTGCTGATGGCCATTTCTCGTTTAGTTTCTTCGGGATCACGGACACCCAGTTCTTCAAAAATTTCCGGATCAATTTTCATTGTGATCCAGTCTGTCGGCTTACCGGCTTTGGCCATAAAACACGCGCTCCAAATTTATGTAATTCAATTATTTATAAAAGAAGACTTCAATTCTATGGGATTGCCCCCCCCCTGTCAACTACTAGCAGGAAGCTGAAACGCTACTGAATTTACCAGTCCTCTCGCTCAAAAATTCAATTCTTCGGTTATTGATTAAACCTTTCAGATACCACCTGTTTTATTGATTCAAAGGGAGTGGGCAAGTTGGCCTATAAAAATTTATGCGCAGAAAAGCCATCGTCAATATCTACCTGGCGAGATTCTCGAAACCTGGCATTCTAAAACATGAAGTTATATTGAGCAAAAGATAGGGCAAGGCCTTTCTATACGACTTAATATTTTGAGAAAGTGCTGGCAGAAAAGAGGCAGTTCAGGATAGAATAGTTCTAGGAAATCAATGGGTTAGTGGGTTCTTGAATGAATATTTATGAAATATCTCAATTATCCTAAATCTCCACTGGAGATTTTGCGTCGTTTTGACGCTATTAAATGAGGGGAAGACATAAATAGGCAATTGTTAGAATCTGAAAAAACTTCATTTTTAAAAGCTTTTTTCCTTGGTAGCGCTTTCACGAAATCCCACATTATTGTTCAATAACAATCTGGGCCCTCTCAACCAATATTGCGCAGTAAATATTTCAGTTCTATCCGGTTTTTGAAAACCCAGGAGCCCCGTTTCTACATGCTTTTTTACCCTCAACAAAACGTGGTTCACGAAAAATAAATGAATACAATGCATTTAATACGATGATAATTAATCTATTTAAATATCGCTCATTTATACTGAAAACATCCTGGTCGGGGTTCAGACATCGTTATGCTGGAACTTCTATGGACTTTTTATGGATTGTTCTCCAGCCTCTAACAATGATTCTTTTATATTTTACGGTCTTTTCTACCATTTTTGCTTCCAAAATGGGGGCTGCAGAGGGTGGCACCGCAATGTTTGCGCTGTATCTGTGTTCTGGTTTCCTTGCCTGGAGTGCAGCTATTGAATGTATCACCAGTGGTGCTAACGCCTTTATAAATAACGCAACCTATTTAAAAAAGCTTTCTATTCCTGAGCAGGTTTTTGTAGCGAAGGAATCAGCAGTAGCAACTTATGGTCTCGTTATTTCTTTCGTATTACTTATTATAATCTCCATGGTTTTCTTTCATTTTCCTTCCTGGACTTGGTTGCTGCTTCCCTTACCCTTATTGCTTTTTCAATGTTTTGCTTTTGGATTAGGAATGTTCCTGGGAATCATGAATGTATTTTTTAAAGATGTTGGACATTCCTTACCCATCCTTTTCCAAGCCTGGTTTTGGTTGACCCCCATAGTTTATCCCATAACGATTCTTCCTGAGTTTATGCAGGATATGGCATTCATAAACCCTGCTTTCCATTACATCACTGCAGTTCGAGAGATTTTTCTTTACCACCGTTTTCCAGATAGCAGCCTTTGGATTGCCATGATCAGTTGGAGCTTAATCGTTCCTCTATTGGCCTACCTTGTATTGAGGCGCTTGAGACCTGAAATTAGGGATTGCATATGAACGATGAGATCGTTGTAAAGGTTCAGGGACTTGGGAAAAAGTTCAAACTTTACAATAGTCCTCAAGATCGCCTCAGGGAATGGCTATCTTTTGGAGGTGTCGTTAAGCACTCCGACTTTTGGGCTATCAAAGATATATCTCTGGAAGTAAAAAGAGGAGAGTGCTTGGGAATCATCGGCGAAAACGGTGCCGGAAAAAGCACTCTATTGAAAATTCTTACTGGCGCTTTATGGCCAACAACAGGCTCAATGAAAATGAAGGGACGTGTACTTTCGCTTCTGGAACTGGGAACCGGATTCAACGTGGAACTCACCGGAAAACAAAACGTGTTCAACAGTGCAAGCTTGCTCGGTTTTCCAGAAGATTACATTAATGCAGAAAGAATGAGTCTTATCGAGGAGTTTGCTGATATCGGGGAGTTTTTTGATCGACCTGTCCGAACATATTCTTCAGGTATGCACGTCAGACTGGCTTTTTCGATGTTTATGTTCATGGAACCTGAAATTTTCATCATCGATGAAGCGCTGAGCGTTGGCGATATCTTTTTTTCACAAAAATGTTTTACTCGAATTCGGGAGCAAATGGATAATGGTGTCACTTTCATTTTCGTATCTCACGATTTGAATGCGGTTCAAAATTTATCGAGCAGGGTCATACTATTGAACAACGGCGAATGTATATTCCAGGGAAAACCAGAGCAGGCCATTGAACGTTATTCCACAAAATCTTCTTCAAATACTTCCTCGGCATCTTCTGCAACTCGTTTGGAAACGGAACCTACCAGTGTAATAAAAAATGATGATCAAATTGCTCGGGTGGCGATTGAATCTAATTCAGTGCTGGATGGCAAACACAGACACGGTCATGGAGGTATGGAGATCGTCGCCGCCAGGATAGTTGACTCGAGCAATTCGGATACCTTGGCTGTGCCTTTGATGGAAGACTTGTACTTTTATTTTCTAATCAAAGCGAAAAAAGAAATTCAAAACCCTCTCCTGGGAATCTCCTTTTTTGATAGGATGAATAACCTGGTTTTTGGCAAGAATACACTCCAGCTTGGAATTTCCTTGCCCAAACTGGAGGCTGGGGAAGAAATAGTTCATGGAATCAAAGTTAAAATGTCATTGCAGCCCGGTCAATACACCGCGAGTTTTCATTGTGGTGAGCCGGATTCAAGCAACATCAATCCCAACGCCGGCAAGGTTTGTGACTGGCATGATTCCATCGGGCCGATTAACGTAACCTTTGATTATTCGGCAAACCGCGTTCCCTTTAATGGAATCGCAGATCTGTCTATGACGATTATAGAATGAAAGTGGTTTTGTTAAAAAACCGAATGATAATTCAATTTTCTAAACTTAATTATTGCAGGTTGAATCCTTGAGTACATTCTCTACAGTGGCTATATCTCTATTTTCAGCGCTCTTGTTTTTTTGTGGTTATTTTTTTGGAAAGTGGAAGAGCGTCGCCGAAATTAAGAGTTTACTCAAAGTTAGGAAGAATTCTTACCTTCTGGGGCAAATGGTTAAGGACGATGAACAAAAAAAAGGGATGGCGCAAGCTTATTATGATAGTGAAACGGCCCTTCGCGAGATGGATACTTACAACTGGGACGCAACGGCGTTAATTCTTTCTCCATTTGTGGGATATGCGCCTGCTCCAGCAAAAGAAAAAGATTTCCAGATTAACTCGAATCAGTTTAGAGCAGCAGAAAACATTATTTCACCCAAACAAAAAAATGCCTATAGGTTATTTCTGGTCGGTGGGTCTACAGCATTTGGGTCTGGTGCGCCAGATCAGGAAAGAACCATTGGAGGTTATTTAAAAACGCATTTAAAAAACAATTCGTCTAAGGAAGCCCGAACTTATGAGGTGTTTACTGTAGCTGCAGCTGCATGGTCTTCGGCACACGAGAGAATCGCCATTGAAAACCTTGTTTCAGAAATGGAACCTAATATTATAGTTTCTCTTTCAGGGAATAACGATGCTCATTGGGGTTGGAATTTTAAAAATACCATGTGGTTTCGAAGCTATGCAGATAATCATTTCTGGAAATTAATAAATGCTGCTAATGCCTCTGCGGGATATGAAACAATTGCAGACCCCATTGAAAATAGAGAAAAGGTTTTGCCGCCTGAAGAAATTGCCCGGATAATGAAAAAAAATGTGGATGTTGAATGCCATATTCTTTCATCAGCAGGTGCCAAGCATTATTTTCTGTTGCAACCCATTATCCCTTTAACGGGAAAGGCGCTGACTGTCAGAGAAAAGAAAATCTTGTCTGCTTGGCATCCAGATCAAATTGACTATCATCGTGAGTGTTTTAAGTTGATTGCCATTGAACTAAAATCCCTTGAACAAAAATATGAGCATTTTCATTTTTTTGATTTCACCGGGGTTTTCGACGACCTGACAATGGCAGATGAAGTCTTTCTTGATTCTTATCATTTTGGCGATAAGGGATATGATATTATTTCAAAGTGTATTTATAAGCTGATTAGAGGTGAGGTTGCATAGCATCAAGACCTTTAATGGTTATTTAGAAGTACATCACAAATTAGAGCGATTGGATGAAAAACCCAAGCAAAAATAATGAAGTTTTGGAATTTTATAAAACTTTACCCTTTAATTATTATGGAACCATTGAGCAACAGGTTGAATCTCTCCTAAAGCTCAAACCTATCGAAGAAATATACCCTCCTTTAAAAGGTTTGATTTCAACTTGTGAAAATTTATTAGATATAGGTTGTGGTCCAGGCTGGTTGACTAACTCCATTGCTCAACATTATAAAAAAGAAATTTTGGGGTTGGATTTTAATCCTCATGCAATTGAAAGAGCCCAGGCTGTTGCGAAAAAATTGAATTTAAAGTCAAAATTTTTATGTGAGGATTTGTTTAAATTTTCTGCAAACAGAAGGCAGAAAAAAGAAGGTTTTGATTTAATTATCTCATTAGGTGTTTTGCATCATACAGATGATTGTATTGGTGCAATCAAAGCTATTTGTGAAAATTTACTGAAGAAAGATGGTTTTTTATTTATAGGGCTTTACCATGAGCCTGGGAGAAAACCCTTTTTAAAATATTTTGAAGATTTAATGGGAAATGGTTTAAACCATGAAGAACTATTACTCAAATACAAAGAATTGCATCCTTTAAAAGATGAAACTCATTTGAGAAGTTGGTTTCGTGATCAAGTTCTACATCCACATGAAACTTTGCATACAATTGAAGAAATAGTCCAGTTATTACCGGAGTTAGGTTGTAAACTTGTATCAACATCAATTAATAAGTTTGCAGATATCAAGGATTTGCAAGGTCTGGTTAGTGAAGAAAAAACGATGCGCCAAATTTCTGAGCAGCGGATAGCTGAAAAAAAATATTTTCCCGGATTTTTTGTTTTTCTCCTTCAAAAGGAAATGGACTGATTAATACCAAAATTTAAGAGTCCGAATATTTAAGGAGGGGATGTAAGGTCTTTTCCTTGACCGCTAACCCTTTGAAATTTATAATATAAATGCTGATAGTGATTGAAAATGTTAAAGTTGGAAGTTTCCGAAGCCGATAAAACTATAAGTAAAGAAAAGCTTTTTTGCAAAATAACTGCCGAAAATAGGTGGATATTTTCTGGTTGCTTGTCCTTTGGGTATAAGGTGGTTCTTAAAGAATTTAAATTGATAGTTTGATTTTCGGAATACTTTATGGCCGTTAATACGAGTGTAAATCCAAATTTAAAGTAAGCTTCTAGACAGTTTTTTAAAGAAACCATTTATTTGGATTTGGCTAGTATAAATATAAGAGGTTGGAAATGAAAAGCGTAGATGTCGATATTGATAAAGCCGATGTGGAAAATATTTTTGAGCAGCTAAAATACGAGAAATTTTCCGGGAAGATTGGATTTTTAAATCCAGAATCCAGAAGTAGAGCCATCCTTCAAAATGGGCCGCACGTAGGTCTCATGCTGCTAATGGGTGTTTGCCGCGACCTTTCCATTGATTACGGGTTTATCGACCAAGATGTTTATATGCTCAGTAATGATGAAGTAATCTCTATCATTAAAAAAGAAAAATTCGATTATCTGGGGGTGCCTCTTGTTTCTTTAAGAGCGCAAAGAATCTTTCCCTTTCTTGAGAGAATCAAAAGAGAGACGGGTGTTAAACTGATTGTAGGGGGCCCTTTGCCGGGAAACGACTGCGAATGGTTGATGAATCAATGCCGAGCTATTGATTACGCAGTCACAGGAGAAGGGGAAGCTGTTTTGCCATTGTTGTTACTGGCTATTGAGCAAAACAAACCTTTGGATGAAATTGGTGGCCTTGCTTATTGGGAAAACGATAAACTCAAGACCATCCCTAAATCCAAAGATTATATTCATGGCTCTATCGTACCGATGCCCGATTTCACGGGTTTTGATTTCAAATATTATCCAGGTTCTTCACCGGTAGGTGCGTGGCCCTCTGTAAACCTTTACGCAAATAGAGGGTGCCCTTACGCTTGTACCTTTTGTGGAAATTCCATTTGGTTGCACAAGCCTAATATAGTTCCAGTTCCCAAAGTGATGGAATGGCTTCACACTATAGTAAAAATGGGTGCAAAGGAGGCATTTTTTGTCGACGATATTCTTAACACGAATCATGCTTGGTTCGAAGAATTATGCCAAACCATCATTAAACACAAATTCAACGAAAAACTGATTTTCCGATGTCTGACTCGAGCCGATTTCACAAGTCCAGAACAGTTTATTTTAGCGAAAAAAGCAGGATTCTGGATGATGACTTTTGGGGTAGAAAGTGGGTCCCCAGAGGTTTTGAAATATTATAAAAAGGGAGAATCAATTGACGATATAGCCCAGGCTATTGATTTTTGCAACTCTGCGGGAATCAAATCTTTGGCGTCATTCATTGCTGGAGCACCTATCGATACTGTGGATACCTTACTTGAAACCGCCAATTTTATCAGGCAAGTTAATCCCAGCTACGCTCCTGTTCAATTATTATTTCCATTTTTTGGAGCCCCGCTCACCGATGATATTGTCAAACGAGGTTTGCTAACCCCTGAGGAAATTAGAGACTACGATCATACAGACCATATCATTCGAACCGAAACGCTTTCCACTAAAGAGTTGGTAGATCTAGTAGATTATTTAAGAATAGATTTTGCGGAATTTAAGAAATCTCCATACTCTCGCATGAAAAGAGTGAAAGCTTTAGAGGCTCAAGGTCTGGACAAAGAAGAAGTATCGGCTGAATTGGCTTTTGAACTTGAAGATGCCGCATTCCAGGATCGCCACGTTGTCGGTGCGTTCCCCAAAGCAATTATGTTGGACAAGAGAACCGACCTCTCTGAAATGGCTTTTGGCGATGTGATTTCCATGGATACTCCAGATATTCGCTTAAGTGATGCAGGCTGGCATGAAAGAGAAAAGGGCTTACGTTGGTCACGCACTGAATTTGAGATACCCTTCCACTTTAAAAAGGAGATATCAGTCCTGCAGGTTTCCTGGGCGGCTATGAGGGAAAACGCAAAAGTGGAGATTAGTTTTAATGAAAAACAAACGCTGGAATATGAGATCGAGTCACCAGGGTGGAGAATAGACAATATTCTTATCCCAATGGGCTTGAAAGGCACGGTTTGGGTCAAGTTCAAAATTCCTGAGCCTTTCTTTGCTGTAAATGATAGTCGGGAATTAGGAATTGCTTTTAAAAGAATTGAGTTTTTGAAAAATGCTCCGCTTTCGCATAATGTTTTTGAAAATGAAACAGAAGAAACTGAGGCAGCACTTTCTGTCTAAAATTAATTGCCAGCAGTCTAATTTTACAATGCCATGAATGCCAATAAAAAAAACGGTTTCCTCTCTTTAATAGCAGCATTTTTTCGAAATATATTTCGAAAAAAAAATCCTATAAAGTCGAAACAGAATTCCAACCAAGCAGACGATATCTATCCTTTGTTTTAATTCGCGTCAGATCAGCCTCTATCTTGAGCCACAATGGCAAGTGAGTAAAATTCAAAGAAAAAGAGGGCCCTAAAATTTCTAAACTTCAAAGCAAATTAATATCTTATATCCAGGGAAAATTTTTATTTTGCTATTCTCCGAGTTGTAAATGATACGTACTGCTGTTGTTTCTCTATTCGCGACATGCACCATGAAATGTGGTTACTGCGATCTTGCCGAAACCGGTCAGGTTCTTGATGGAAGACAACTCAAACCCTATCAGGATGAAAAATTCATTTACCGTGCTACAGATTTTTTCAACAAACGAACCACTGATGATGAGAAGTGGCTGCTGATTTTTACTGGAGGAGAACCTCTTCTAGCTCCCAATATCGAATTGCTATGTCAAAACCTATTTGATTCGGGCAATCGTGTTGCTTTTTATACCGGTCTTCATGTTGGTGGTAATAGTCCGGGTATGAAGTTGTTGCTCAGTACATCCGCTCCTCAGGTAGATTATGTGATGGCGGCATTTCATCCCGAAGCAGAACAATGGGAAGAACTATTTTTTGAGCGTATCCTCGCCCTAAAGGATAGAGGGCATAAGGTGTTCTTCCGTTTTGTGGGCCACCCCAAGCGTTTGCATCGTATGGATGAATTGGCTGAGAAGTGTAGAAAATTGGATGTTTGCTTTTTCCCAGCAGCCTTGTTAACGGATAACTACCCGCGTTCCTATACCGAAGAAGAACGAAACCTTCTTAAGAAACATTCCAATTCTTTAACGCAGTTTATCCATCTGGAAGGTGGTATTGATACTACAAAGTCGACTTGTCATGCCAGCAGCAAAGTTATTGGAGTCGATTTGCTCTCTGGAAATATTACTCCCTGTATTACCGTTGACGGTCCCGTTATTGGAAATGTTCATAAAGATGAATTGCGTTTAGAATCAGGACCGATTGGTTGCCCCAATGCAGGAGTCAATTGTGTGTGTGAGATTCATTATGAACAGGATATTGTAATTGGCGCCGAAGATTCAGAAAGCTTTTCTCGAAGGAAAGAGGGGTTTGTGGAACCATTGAATGAGCAAGATCCTTTAGGGAAGATGAAAGCTGATGGAATTCAGTTTTACTCAAACCCGAAGTCGGGGATGGCAAAGAAAATAACAGACGAACAACAATTGGTTTTTCCTTATGAGCATGTCAAATCAAATTACATGCAAAATATTCTGGGTGTTACGGATTTAACTCCCAGCGAAAAGGTTTCTACGCCAAATATTAATTTGACTGAATAATTTATTTCACGATCCAAGCCCTGGTTTTTCTCAAAAATTTTAGTTGATCGCTAACGAATGAATTTTCCTGACAATATCCCTTCCCAAAGTGTATTAGGTATCAACTACAGTGGTATGCATGATAGCTCGATCGCTATTGTAGCTCCCGATGGAACACCAGTATTTGCTGTGTCTCTGGAAAGAGTCACCCGAATAAAACAGGACGGTCGACCCCCCTATGCTTTGCTCGAAAAGATTCCCTGGGATCGTATTGCAAAAATTGCGGTGAGCACGAATGAATCTTTGGATTTGTCCAGGGATGTTGAAAGTATCGTAAACACCAACTCACTAACAAGTCCTCGGCCTCACGGCTGGAAACATGCGGACCCTTTTTATGAATTTTTGAATGGACTGCCTTGTGAAAAGGTTTTCGTCAGTCATCAATTAAGTCATGCGAGTTCCGCTTTTTGGGGGAGTGAATTTGAAGAAGCTCTCTGTCTAACTTGTGACGGAGGAATGTATAACGATCTCTGGTTTGGTGGAGTTTATCGTTGCGATAGAACAGAAGGAATTGTTCCTCTAGACCATTTCAGTGTTATGAAATTATCGATGGTCACTTCACTTTATACCTTTGTCACAGCTCTATTAGGTTTTACTCCAAACAAGCATGAGGGGAAAATCACCGGTCTTGCCGCTTACGGAAAATCGAGTGAGCGCTGCCAGAAAATATTAGAAAGATGGTTCACAGAAGATTACTATAAGCTTGAATCTACTTTGCGCTGGATTTTTTCCTACAGCGAAACGACTTCCCCTCAATTCCTTCCCGATTCTATCGCACTGCAGCCGTTTAGAGATGAAACAAATGATATTTCTCGAGAAGAGCTTGCAGCAAGCGTTCAAAATTTTGCAGAACAATATGTCCTGGAAATTCTTGAGGGTATTAAAAAACAGGGCTGGGTTAGTGACAATATTTGTCTTGCAGGGGGGTTGTTTGCGAATGTAAAAATCAACCAACGTGTTGTTGAAACAGGATTCGAAAAACTCTTTGTTGCTCCGCCTATGACGGACGATGGTACAGCGCTTGGCGCGGCATGGCATGTTCTCTCGGGTGACCCGAACTTTAACCCTAAGCCATTACATTCAATGTATCTGGGGCCTTCTTATTCCAAAGAAGAAATTGGTAGTCAGGTTGCTGAAAAAAAAATCCAAGTTCGAAAGCCGGTGGATCCGGCGAAGGAAATTGCTTCTATATTGGCAAAAGGAGGTGTGGTTGCCTTGTACCAAGGGGCTGCTGAGTTTGGGCCTCGTGCTTTGGGAAATCGTTCTATCCTTGCTTCAGCTACTGACCCGGAAATCAATCAGACTCTTAATGAACGTCTCAATAGAACTGAATTCATGCCCTTCGCTCCGATAAGTCGAATGGAAGATGCCGAGCAACTTTATAAAAATATCTGTCGAGTTCAGCATTCGGCGGAATTTATGACAGTTACTGTGGATTGTTCAGAAAAAATGAAAGAAGCCTGTCCAGCAACCGTACACATTGATGGCACGGCTCGACCACAGCTTGTTTCCCGTGATTGTAACCCACTGGTGCATGACATTTTGACTCAATATCAGGAGGATACCGGGATACCAGCTCTTGTGAATACTTCCTTCAATGTTCATGAACAGCCCATTGTTTCTTCGCCAGAAGATGCCTTGAGAGGCTTCTTCTTGTCTGGATTGGATTATCTATATTTAGATGAGGTGGGGTTGATTTCCTTTAAGGGAAATGAAGCAATAGCAATTGAAATTTTACAGGAAGCAATAAAAACTCCCAGCCAAAGACAAACAGGTTATTCAGAGGCAAAGGAATTGCTTCTTAAAGAACGGTCTGAGCTCATCAAGGAAACGGAGCAAAAAGAAGTTGAACTTTCTAAGCTAGAGGAAAAAGAAGAGGCACTTTTAAAAATGACTCGGGAGGCCGAGGAAAAAGAAACTGAACTTCTCAAGCTGGAAGAAAAAGAACTTTTCATTCTTAAGCAAGGAAAGCTGCTGGAAAAATATGATTCACGGTTTCGTTATTGGAGATATGTAATTGTTCCGACAGAAAGGTTGTTACAAAAATTATTTTTTCCTTTTGTTAAGTTGCGAGCTATATTTCTTCCTCGGATAGGCATATTGCATCAATATGCTCCAAGAGATTTATGTTTTCCTGATAGCTATCACCAGCCAATTCGTATTGATCCTGTTCCAAAAATTTCAATAGTCACTCCCTCATTTAAGCAAGCAGAATTCATTGAACGTACTCTTAACAGTGTGTTTGATCAAGAATACGAAAACCTGGAGTATTACGTACAAGATGGTGGGTCTAAAGATGGAACTAAGGAAATTCTTGAAAAATACTCGGATCGATTGACCGGATGGGAGTCCAAACCCGATACGGGACAAACGAATGCCATCAATCTTGGATTTGCAAAAACCAATGGCGAGATAATGGCGTGGCTCAATTCTGACGATATTATTCTTCCTGGCACTTTGGCGTATGTCGCCGATTATTTCAACCGCCATCCTGAAGTCGATGTTGTTTATGGTAACCGTTTGCAGATCGATATAAATGATCAACACATTGGTCGATGGATTATGCCTGCGCATGACGATGAGGTGCTTTCCTGGGCAGACTTCATTCCTCAAGAGACATTGTACTGGCGACGGAGCATTTGGGAAAAAGCGGGTGGGCAAGTCGATGAATCCTTCCGCTTTGCAATGGATTGGGATTTTCTGGTTCGCCTTCGCGAAGCAGGTGCGCGTTTTGCAAGACTTCCCCGTTTCATGGGGGGGTTCCGTATTCACCCGGACCAAAAAACATCTGCCGAAATGTCTGATGTGGGATTTCGGGAAATGAATCGAATTAGGGAGCGTCTTTTAGGTCGGACCCCCTCAGAGAAAGAAATTTTTAAAGCTGTGAAGCCTTATTTGCTAAAACATGTCATCACCGATTTGAAATGGAGAGTTCGTAATATGATGGGCAATCCATCTTAAAGAATGGTCTTGAACTCAGATTACTTCAGGTAACTAGGTAATTCGCCGCAAAGTAACTAATGCCAACTAAAAATTGCAAACATTTAAATAGATCATTACATGAAAAATAAATTATTGGATAAGATTAAATCAAAGGAAGCGGTGATTGGTATTGTTGGTTTGGGGTATGTCGGGCTACCTTTGATGCTTCGTTTCTGTGAAAGTGGATACAAGGTGCTTGGTTTCGATATCGATGAAAACAAGGTCGAACAATTAAACGCTGGCCGCAGTTATATCGAACACATCTCTTCAAATGATATTGCTTCTGCCAGAAAAACACTCTTTGAAGCAACAACAGACTTTAGCCGCGGAGGGGAAGCCGATGCGCTTATTCTTTGTGTGCCCACTCCCTTGAATAAATACAGGGAGCCGGACATTTCTTTCATCACTAAGACGGTTGAGTCTTTGAAGCCTTATTTCCGGGGCGGACAAGTTGTTTCGTTGGAGTCCACCACCTATCCGGGAACCACTGATGAAGAGCTAATGCCTCGAATGGAATGTGGAGGATTAAAGGTGGGTAAAGATTTATTTCTTTTGTATTCGCCTGAGCGCGAAGACCCGGGAAACCCTGATTTCACGACCCAAACCATACCCAAAGTTTATGGCGGGGTAACCGAAAATTGTTTGGAAATAGGTGCTGCTCTTTATGGCGCAGTCATAGACGAAGTAGTTCCTGTAAGTTCTACACGTGCCGCTGAGTTGACCAAGTTGCTGGAGAATATTTATCGAGCGGTTAATATAGGCTTGGTGAATGAAATGAAAATCATTGCCGACAAAATGGGAATTGATATTCATGAAGTGATTCGGGCTGCGGCGACAAAACCCTTTGGTTTTGTTCCCTATTATCCTGGTCCTGGTTTAGGTGGCCACTGTATTCCTATTGACCCTTTTTATCTCACTTGGAAAGCGCGAGAGTTTGGTTTGCATACCCGGTTTATAGAGCTTGCTGGTGAAATCAATACGTCAGTTTCAAACTTCGTCATCACCAAAACCACTCAAGCGCTCAACGCAAATAAAAGAGCCATCAATGGTAGCCGCATTCTGGTGTTGGGGATTTCTTACAAAAAAAATGTCGATGACATGCGCGAATCCCCCTCTGTGTTGTTGATGGAAAAATTACGTGAGTTGGGTGCAGAGATCTCATACAGCGATCCACATATTGCTGTTTTCCCCAAAATGCGTGAACATCAATTCAATTTGTCCAGTGTTTCGCTTAACCCAAAAACAATAGCGGAATACGACTGTGTGTTGCTGGCTACAGACCATGACAAGTTTGATTACGACATGATCAAGGAAAATGCGCAGATCATCATTGATTCGCGCGGCAAATATCTTGAGGCGGCAAAGAATATCATTAAGGCTTGATTTTGGGCCGACCCATGAAAATATTTAACTATAAATATTTATGAAAATTGTAACGGTAGTAGGAGCAAGACCCCAATTTATTAAAGCCGCGACTCTCTCCCGTGCCATTGCAAACCATAACTCAAAATCTGGCAGTTTATCTATTGAAGAAAAAATCATTCATACGGGGCAACATTACGATCCTAATATGAGCGACAACTTCTTTGAGGAATTGGACATTCCGCGTCCGCATTTTCATCTCAATATTGGTTCTGGGTCACAGGGATCTCAGACGGGTAAGATGCTAGAAAAAATTGAGGAAGTTTTATTACAAGAACAGCCCGATTGCTTGTTGGTTTATGGGGATACCAATTCAACCCTTGCGGGGGTTTTAGTTGCGGCAAAACTTCATATCCCTATTGCCCACGTCGAGGCGGGTCTTAGAAGTTTTAATAGAAAAATGCCGGAAGAGGTTAACCGTGTTCTTTGTGATCATGTTTCCACCTGGCTTTTTTGTCCCACTCAGGTTTCAGTAAAGAATCTCAAGGATGAAGGTATAACTTATGGTGTGGAGTGCGTGGGCGATATTATGTATGACGGCATGCTCTATTATCAAGGAAAAGCCAGCTCTACTATCCTCGCCTCTCTTGGCATTGAATCACAAAAATACATTTTAGCCACTGTACACAGGGCAGAAAACACCGATGACCCTGACCGGTTGAATGCAATTGTCCAAGCTTTGAGTAATGCAGCCGATTCTGTGGGTACGGTGGTGCTTGCTTTACACCCGCGAACTCGCAAAGTACTTTCTCAACAAGGTATAAAATTATCCAAATCCATTAAAGTCATTGATCCTGCACCTTATCTAGAAACAATAAAACTTCTACAAAATGCCAAAGCAATCATGACGGATAGTGGTGGTATGCAAAAAGAAGCATTTTTTCTTCAGACTCCTTGTTTAACACTTAGAGATGAAACTGAGTGGGTGGAAACAATTGAGTGCGGAGCCAACAAGTTGGTTGGAGCAGATGTGAAAAAAACGGCTCAAGCATTTCAACAATTGGAATCGGGTGACTGGGAACCCGACTTTTCAGCCTCTCCTTACGGTTCTGGAAATACTGCCGAAATTATTGTAGATTGCCTGGCTAAAAACCTTCCCTGCTAATCCCCACCTTCCTCAACTCCTTTTAGTTAAAGGTTTTCATTGGTCTTTCGAGGAAGACCCTCCGGTGAATATTAAATCTTCCGAGTTATCTCAAGCTGTTAAAGAAAAAAACCGATTAGTTATTAGTAAGTTAGCGTCAATAACTGAAATGAAGGGCGATGATCCATTGATTGCCCTGTTTCGGCTCTATCTGCTGCGAGTCATCATTAATGGCGGGTAATAACATTGGGTAAATGACGTATAAAGTGATATAATTCAGTGGGTTATGGCGGTCTGCCTGTCCTGCTGTATATTTGTTAATTTAAGGAGTTTTACATGATTAGCGGTGCTCGTATCGTAGTGACAGGCGGGGCGGGATTTATTTCCAGCCATATTATTGAACGTCTCGTAGAGAAAAATCAGATTGTAATTTATGACAACTTGAAAAGAAACGCTCTGCGTTATTCGCCCATAAAAGAACACTCTAATTTAACCCTGATTCAGGGAGATGTGCTTGATGCTGCAAAGTTGGATGAATGCATGAAGGGAGCGGATATATGTATACATGCAGCTGCCATTGCAGGAATTTATAGTGTGGGCAATCAGGTTACTCGCACGATGAAAGTCAACTTGATTGGAATTTATAATGCGCTTGAATCTGTTTGTAAAAATAAAGTAGGTCGCTTTATGGATTTTTCCACTAGCGAAATCTATGGTCCCTTCTCTTATCGTAGTAAAGAGGATGATGTTGCAAAAATTGGACCCGCAAGTGAGAAACGCTGGATTTACGCTCTAAGTAAATTGGCCGGCGAACATTTCACCCATGCATATGCGGATGATTTTGGATTTGATGTTGTCACCGTCCGTCCTTTTAATGTGTATGGTCCGCGTCAGGTTGGCGAGGGAGCCATTCAACAAATGGTAAGCCGTGCTCTTAAAAATGAAGACATTACGGTATATAACGATGGCTCTCAAATCAGGTCATGGTGTTTTGTAGATGATTTTGTCGATGCATTTATCACAACCATGGAATCCACAGAAGCCGTGGGAGAAATTTTCAATATTGGAAATCCTCAAGCTACAACAACTGTTCTTGGGTTGGCCGAGACCATAATTCGTCTGACAAATTCCAAATCCAAAATCGTACACAAGCCACATCCGGGACCAGAGGTAGAGATCAGGATTCCAGATATTTCAAAATCCAAGACCTTACTAAAATATGAACCTCGCGTAATGCTGGAAGAGGGCTTGTTAAAAGCTAGCGCATGGTATCGGGAATTTAATTAAAAGAGAATTGTGTATGAAGGTGCTGGTAACCGGGGCGTCCGGGTTCATCGGAAAAAACATTTTATTAGCTTTCCCTGCTGATTGGAATATTACGGCCACATATTATCGGGATGAATCTTTCCCTGATTTTCTAGTTAAACAAAATCTGACACACGTAAAATCTTTGCAGATAGACCTAACGGATGGTGCGGCTATGTCAGCACTGGGTAACAACAGCTATGACGCTTGCGTTTACCTGGCTGCAAATGGAGACCCCGCTTATTCTGATCACGCCCCGATGGAAGATTTGCAATCGAACGCCGTAGCCTTGTTGAATGTAGTGACTGCATGGAGGTTTGGCCATTTTATTTTTTTCTCTTCGGGGGCTGTTTATGACGGCCTGCAGGGTCCAGTTAACCCTGAAAGTCAATTGAACCCAGTTTTGCCTTATGCAATTTCCAAATGGGCTTCGGAACGCTACATTATGTATGCGTTGGAGAAAAAACATATTCAGTATGCATCTATTTTAAGGTTTTTTGGCGCTTACGGCTCTTATGAACCTGCAAGGAAAATTTACAACCGCTTAATCAGGCAATTTGCTTTCGAAAAGAACGCGCACTTTCTAATCCGTGGCGATGGCAGTAACTTAATAGATGCCATGTATATCGAAGATACGGTGCGGGCTGTGCAAATGCTTTTAAAGCAAGCCAAAAAAACTCAGGTAATGGATCTTTGCTCGGGCACACCTGTTACTTTAAAAAACCTCGTTACTCAATCGGCTAAGGAATTCGGTTTAGAAGCTGAAATCAAGTATGAGGGCGAAGTTCCTGAGGCTATTGAGTTTCTCTCGAATGATCAAACCATGGAAAAAGAATTTGGGTTTAAACCCAAGGTCACTTTATCTGAGGGATTGCAACGTTTTCATCAATGGTTAGTGAGTGAAGAATCTGGGGCTAGAGTTATAAGCCCTTCAACATAGAAGTCACTTATGGAAAACAGAGAAGAAACTCAAGTTATAGATCAAGACGGGACCATTGTCATTCTTGGCGCTGGTCCGGCGGGTCTCGCATGTGCGCATAAATTGCTTTCCAATGGCTTAGATAGAAAAGTAGTTGTTTTAGATCGGGCAAATGTACCAGGTGGAGCCGGCGCAAGTTTTAAATGGAAGGGGCATACCTTGGATTATGGTCCTCATGCTTTTCATACCCGTGGGGATGAACCTGAAAACCTGATCCGAAGTCTTTTTGTCGACAATCCTGAGTCGTTAATAAGCGGCAGGAAACGAGTCAGTGTTTTTCTGAAAAATAAATTTTTCAAATATCCTTTGCAAATTAAAGAGGCTCTTTTGAAGTTCAATCCTCTTTTAAGCGTAAAGATAATTTTAGAATTTATGATGACCTTCATTATTCATCAGCTTGTTTCGATTCCTATCGAGAGTTTTGAGGATTGGGGGCGGAAACGTTTCGGCGCGACCCTTTATAAAATAAGTTTTGGAGATTACACGAAAAAAGTCTGGAAAACGGAACCGAATCTAATCTCAAGGAAATTTGCTTCTGAAAAAATTCAGGGGTTTAGTTTTATAAACTTGATTAAAAAATTACTGAAAATAGGTGGTCAGGTAACCGAACCTTACTACCAGTCTGTGATCTATCACAAAAATGGTTCGGGCACTTTATATATGCGACTCGCTGAAAAAATAAGAGAGTTAGGCGGTGTTATTGAATTAGAAGCGGATATTCAGGATCTAAAGTTAGATGGGGATAAAGTAAAAGAGGTTTGCTACTTAAAAGATGGGGAAAAGCAAACTTTGAAAACAGATTTCCTGGTAAATACGATTCAAATGCCTGCCTTGGTCAATCTTTTTGGCAATCAAACACCTTTTATTGTTCGGCACCACGCTGATAAATTGAAATATGTATCATTGATACTTGTTTATCTGGAGTTTGAAACGGATAAGATTGGTGATGACAGCTGGTTTTACCTGCTTGATAACGAATTTGTTTTTAACCGTGTTACGGAGCAGAAAAACTTAAGCCGAATCACGATGGAAGAAGGAAAGACCGTTTTGTCTTTTGAATTGACTTGCCGAGGAAGCGAGGAATATTGGCAAATGTCAGATCAGGAACTCTACGATCTGGCTATCTCCGATTGTGAACGCATACCCAAACTAGCCAATAAACTATCGAAAGTCACGGATTTTACGGTTCGTCGAGCTCGGAATGTATATGAATTGTACCTAAAGCAATTTGATTCTCACGCCGAAATAGTACTTGGGTACACACAAGATATTAAAAATATAATCTCTATTGGTCGACGGGGCTTATTTTTGCAGGGAGATATGCATCAGTCTGTGGAAATGGGATTAAGCGCTGGTGATCTGATACACAATATGAATCAGGATGCTTCAAGGTGCGATGAATTGAAGGCAGAGTATTTAAATAAGTATGTAAAGTACCAGAATACTTGACCTGTTCCCAATAGGTTGGTTTGCAATATTGCGGGATAGATTAAAAGTGTTGCTCGTTTTATTTTGTGTGGACTTTATCAACTAGGATTACGCTCTATGCATGTTATTGAAACAATTTTTTTGTTGCTAGCCGGGCTGCTTTTTTTGTCTGTCATGGGGTATCCGGCTGTCAAGCTTCTATTGCCAAAGGATCTTTATGACGAGTACGGGCATATTATTGTTTTGCCATCGGGATATCTGTTGTTTTGTCTTTGGTGTTTTAGCCTCTCAGGAAATTTTAATGTCCCTGCCGTATTAGCAACGCAAATTGTTTTTTATTCCATGTTGGTTTTTTCGTTGGGTGTTTTTATGTATCACGCCCGAAAAAGCTTTCAGGTTGAGATTATAAAAGAAAAACTTGCGCAGATTTTTATGCTCTGCGGCCCCCTGATTCTTGTTCTTCTGTGGCCATTTTTTACTTACGGAGCGGATACTTTTCTGGGGGCAGTGAATCCCGATTATTTTGCCGGCCTGATTGACCACTATTTTCTTCTTAAAGGCCGTTCTGTTTCAGATTTTACCAGAGGAACGGATACCTATTTCCCAATTGATTATTTGGCAGGTTCCATTTCACCATCCGCAAGGTTTGCCAGCGGTATGGTTGGAATTGGCTTTGAATCCGTCTTTGGAATTCCAACGCGGACTGCACTGACCCTTTCCATTGCGATATTTATGTTTTGCCTTCCGCTTAGCGTTTATTTCTTCACAAGAACTGTTTTTGGTCTTGATGGGAATACATCCAAAATAAGTGCATGGCTTGCTGGTGTCAGTGGTTCTATCGGATTGAGCTACTTATATTTTTATTTAGGACAAAACTCAGGTCTTGCTGCGGTGCCTTTGGTTTTTGCTGTTGGTTATTTGCTTGTCAAGAATCCAGGCATTGGCTTGATGGTTTTTTATACTTTCCTGATTAATGCTTTAATGATTACCTATCTGGGGATGCTTCCTTATGCGGGTGCTCCAGTTGTGGTTTTTTTAATTTATCAATTTGCTACCCGGCAAATGCCAGTTTTCAAATTCTCGAAACTGTTTATTGGGATTATTCTTATCAGCATCGTAATTAATTTTGCAATGTTAAGCTCACTTGCCAAAATGGTAATGGGTTGGGGGAATATAGTCGGCCAAACTCTCCAAGGCCAGTATTTTTTAGATTTTCTTACCGAAGCATTTTTCCCTTATTTCTTGGGAGTTTCTGTCTATCCTTTCCATAGCTCATGGCTCTTTTCTCATTTTGGATCATCGGCAAGCGTAGTACCTCATCTTATAGTTTTACCTCTCGCTCTAGGTGTATTCATTTTTATTTCATGCTCACTGATCAAATGGATGAAAGAGGTAGGGGATAAAGGAAAAGTCATAACAGTGATCTCGGCAATTGTAATTTATGCACTTGTCTGGTGGGTATACAGCTTTGAAAGGCAATACGGCTATGCTGTTTTTAAAATGGCATCGTGGGTTCAGTTTATTCTTGTGCCCATTGCAGCGTATGGGATCTCAATAGCATTAAAAAAACGTTCATCTAAATTCTGGTCGTCTAATAATATTAAATGGGTTTTTCCTGCTGTTATTTATGTGGTGTTCAATATTGTTACAACAATCGAATACGGCATGAAGGGCATGGGCAAGGAGCCTCTGCTTGGCTCGATAATTAACAGTTATGAAATGACAGGGAATAGAGACTATTTTACATTAAATGAAGATATCAAACCTTTTGTCAAGCCGGATGAATCTATAGGTCTTAACTTTGTTGTTAGTGTCCAAAACTATTGGATTAGTTATTACCTGAATAACTTTAAGCTCTCTTTGTTGTCTCACGACAATATTCCAGGAGATGATGAAAACCTACCAGACGTTATCAATAATACTGTGATTGATTATTATGGAAATGTAGGGCTGGCAAAGAATATTTTCTTTCATGGCGCCAAAGATTCTTGGTATTTGACATGGAATGAGCCTCATAGAAATAAGGATATTTCAATGACGGACTATAAAAACCCGCCGGTTTGGGAGAATGAAACCTTTAGATTGTTTCGAGCAGATAACACGCCTGACTTTCTGGTGACGGGCAGGGGGTTTTACAGGATGGAGTATTATGATGATGAAATTTCCTATTGGCGCCCCAAAAGAATCAGATGGACTTCTCAGGGAGGCGAATTTTTTCTACTACGTCCTTCCAAACCAAATAAACCGTATCGCTTTATTTTCGATGGAAAAGCTGGCTATGGTCTTGAAGGTCCAAATAATAATGTCCGAAATATAGAGTTGTGGATTAATAAAACTAAATTTGATGAAGGCAAAATAACCAATTCTTCAAGGTTTATTTCGAAACCCTTTTATCCTGAAGAGGGCTCAAATAAAATTGTTCTTAAAGTTCTGGAAACTGTCAAACCCTTAAAGCGCCCATTGCCTTTATGGAATAAAGATGTTCCTTTTGATTACCGTCAGCTAAATTTAATGGTTTCTAATGTTCGGGTTGTCCCCGAAGGCGATCAGTCCCTTACCCCAAAAGTTGAAAATTGTCAGTTCCCATTGGAAGGAAACCAAATCCAAAGGTGCGCTGTGTCATACAACGGCATAAAGGTTGACAGATGGTTTGGTGGGCAGGCCACTTTAGTCATAGATAAGGCCTCTAAAAACCTATCTAAGAATATTATTTTGAAGGGATTTGCTGCGGGAAATTTGGGGGTTGTTTATCCACATCAGGTTGAATTCACTGTTAACGAAAACACCTATACGAAATCTATCAAAGCAGCAGGAAATTTTTTAATTGAACTTCCAATAGACGGAGTTAAAGAAAATATTGTTTCGGTAAGAATGGCTTCTCTGGAAAAACCTCCAGCCAGGTCAGGTGAGATGGAACGATCAGGCGAAACAACGACTCAGCCTTATAGGTTGGACTCAATTTCGTTGAACTGATAAGTAGACAGATGGTTCTTTGAGTTTTTTCGATGGGTTTAGTTTAGTAAAGACCAGTTTGTTGGAAGCGGAAAATATAAGGGAATATTCGTAAAATGGGGAACTTGGCAATTTCATATTATCTGTTGTTACTTTTTGTTTTAATGCTCTATTCCTGCGCAGAAAAACAAAAAACTTTTAATGAATGCCCTGACTTTAGCCTTCAAGGTTCTAGTGAGGTTTTAAAGGTTCCCACGATAAGTAGTCTACCGTTTTCCAGACGAAGTAATCCTCTTGGTTTGACTGGCGAGAGTTTTTTGTTTCTCGCAGACTCCAAGTTTGACTATTCGGTTCTATTTTCACTCAAGTTTTATAGGATGGGAGAAACTTCCTCCAAAAATGAAGACATGGATTGCCTGATGGGTATGAGTCTTTCGGTAAAAGAACCGGTGAGTGACTCAGATAAAATAATGGTTTCAGAGTTTTCTAACTTTTTATTAAAAAAGAATATTCCAGAATCCATTGTAGCAATGATTCCAAAAGCAATGGATAAGAATGAAGAATATCATGATCTGGGTTATGTCGAGAAAATGAATGTTTCTTCGGGCTATATACTTCAGCCCGCCCGAGGGAAATTCTTTAAGGTGGATATTGGAATTGTGAATGCCCTAAACGGCCAAAGCGAGAATTAAAAATGAAAATTTGGATATTTTTACCTGCTTATAATGAGGAGGAATCTCTTGTTAATTTGTTACCCAAATTTAAAGAGTTCTTTTCTCAAGAAAGACAGATCGATTACTCCATTTTAATTGTTGATGATGGTAGTTCCGATGGCTCTGTCAAGGTAGCCGAAGCAGCAGGTTCCGATATGCCGATTAAAGTTATCAAGCATTCCATGAACAGAGGGCTGGGAGAGACCGAGCGAAGTGGTTTTGAATACATAGCCGAAAACGCAGGTGAAGAAGATATCGTAATTCGTTTGGACTGCGATGACACCCACGAACCTCAATATATTGCTTCCATGTTGGATAAGCTGGAGGAAGGGTACGATGTGGTAAACACTTCACGATTTCAGCCTGGCGGCTATCAGATGGGCGTGAATTCTTACCGTAGCTTCATCAGCAGAAGCGCAAATGTATTTATGAAAATTTTGTTTGGGCTCACTGGGATGAAGGATTACTCATGTGGTTTTAGAGCCTATCGTGTTAAAAAAATAAAGGATGCCGTAAAAGTTTTTGGTAATAACTTTTTACAAATGCGCGGCTTTGGTTTCACGTCCACACTAGAGATTATTATTAAACTGAATTTACTTGGCTGCCGTTTTGCCGAGGTTCCCTTTGGATTGAGGTATGACCAGAAAGTCACCGAGAGCAAAATGGTAAGCGGGACAACAATGTTGGGCTACATTGTTATGTCAGCCTTATATCATTTGCCTTGCTCGGGTTGGCGAACCTATAAGAAACTGCTTAGTGGGTTGGGCGATAAGTCTGTCGATGAAATTGCCAAAGAATATTTAAAAATCAAATCATCAAAGTCCATACCATCACGGTTTGGTGCGTGATCTTTTGCTTAACTGAGGGTCTCTAAATATGTGCGGTATTGTTGGAATTGTTGGGCCTGCCGCGAACCTGCCAGAAAATAAGCAGGTCGTTAAAAAAATGATGTCGACCCTTGCCTACCGGGGGCCTGATGGTGAAGGCTTTGTCGAGGGGGAGGGTTACCTTTTGGGGCATCGGCGATTGGCCATCATTGATCGGGATCATGGCAAGCAACCCATGCTTTCTGATGATGGTAAGACAATACTGATTTTCAATGGGGAGATATATAACTACCTTGAACTTCGGCAGGAGCTAATCAGAGATGGTGTTCGTTTTAAGACATCTTCCGATACGGAAGTTTTGTTGCGGCTATATGAGAAATACAAATCCGATGCTGTATTAAAGCTGAATGGTATGTTTTCTTTTGCTGTTGTTGATGAGAAAACCAGTAATTTTTTTGCAGCGCGAGATCAGTTTGGAATCAAACCCTTCTATTATTATGTTCTGCGTGATGGATCAATTATATTTGCTTCAGAGATAAAAGCTATACTTTGTCATCCTGAAGTTAAGCGAAGTCTAAATTATGAAGCATTACAGGAATACTTGACGTTTCAATTTTGTTTGTCTGATAAAACCCTTTTTGAGGGCGTCAAAAAGCTTCTTCCTGCCCATCATCTAAACTATCCGATAAAATCCAAAAATATTAATATAAATAAATATTGGACTATTTCTTACGAAATAGATGCTCACCATACAAGTGATTATTTCTATCATAGGCTCAACCATTTAATACAAGATTCTGTTTCGAGCCAATTGCGGAGTGATGTTCCTATCGGAGCTCATCTCAGTGGCGGGCTCGATTCCAGCATCATTGTTGCTTCGGCTTCCACCCAATACAGTCAGCAGCTCAAATGCTTTACCGGTAAGTTTGACGAGGGGAGGAGTTACGACGAATCCGAATATGCCAGAATCATGGCCAAAGAGTTTGGATGTGAATACCATGAAGTCACTCCTAACTCAATGGACTTTATGGAATCCATTCGCGGACTTATCTACCATATGGACGAACCCGCTGCGGGCCCTGGGTTATTTCCTCAATTCATTGTTTCCCGACTTGCAAAAAGTCATGTGTCGGTTGTTTTGGGAGGACAAGGAGGAGATGAGTTTTTTGGTGGGTATATGCGTTATCTGGTTGCCTATCTGGAGCAATGTTTGAAAGGGGCAATCTATGAAACCCAAGAGGAAGGAAGTCATATTGTTACACTGGACTCTATTATTCCCAACTTACCTGCTCTAAAAGGTTATGTCCCGATGATGCAGCAGTTTTGGAGTTCGGGTGTGTTTGACTCTATGGAAGACCGGTATTTTAAGTTGCTGGACCGGAGTCATAAAATTAGAGGTCTGCTCAGTGAAGATTTAACTAAAAAATTCGACCCGGAAGCGATCAGGTCCGAGTTTTATGACGTCTTTAATTCGGTGGAAAGCAAATCGTACCTCAACAAAATGACTAACTTTGATCAGAACACTTTGTTGCCTGCGTTATTGCAGGTCGAAGATCGGGTGAGTATGTCCGTATCCCTGGAATCCCGAGTGCCTCTGATTGATGTAAGAATCGCTGAGTTGGTAGCGAGCATGCCGCCCTCCATGAAATTCGCTGGGGGGCAATCCAAATATGCTTTGAAGCAGGCAATGAGGCCAATATTGCCTAAAGAAATCATTGAAAGAAAAGATAAGATGGGATTTCCAGTTCCAATGAGTGAGTGGCTGAAAGGCCCTCTCAACGAATTTGTATCGGATATTCTTTTAGGGAAGACTTGTAGAGAGCGTGGGATTTTTGATGTCAAAAACCTTAAAAAATTGATCGGAAACGAGGCTCAGTTTAGCCGTGAGGTTTGGGGGGCTTTGTGTTTGGAGCTTTGGTTCCAGTGCTTTTTTGATGGCGAAGAGTTTCCCGCTTTGGGTATGGGTTAAAGCAAAACCGCTTAAGTTCCCAGATCTCTTCAATTTGAATGCCAGCTAATCATTTCTCAAGAGCTTCTAAAAATTCGGGATCGAATGACAATTCAAACAAACCCACCAAAAAATAATTCAACAGTTTTTTCTGAAATCGTAGTTAAGCTTTTTCGATTATCTTTTCTTACCATCCTGATTGTTTTTGCTGTTGGCATTCTATTTGAGATAGGTCTGCGTGCAAGGAGTTTGCAACCACAAAATTTGTATAGGGTGGGTTTTTCGGCTACGGTTTTAGATAAGTGGACTGGATGGGCTATGCGCGCAGGGGTAGGCGTCAGTGAATATTCAGTTACCAATGCCTTTGGAATGCACGAAGACAGAGAAATAAATTTACAGAAGACCCCTGGCGTTAAGAGAGTTATGGTTTTGGGATCCTCAGTGGTTTGGGGGTTAGGTGAGTATATTAAGAATACCATTCCACGATCTGCAGAAAGGGTACTTGAAGAATCTGGCTGTGCATCGGAAGTGCTTAATGTTGGAGGGCAGGGATACAATATTCTCAATACAAATTCTTTCATTGTTACCAAAGCTCATCAATTTCAGCCTGATGCCATTGCAGTTGTAATGGATATGCAGATGCTATTTCCTCAATTTCCACCGACTAATCCAATTACTGATGAAAAAGCTGTTATTAAACAACTTGGTTATTTTGAAGGTCTCTATAAAAAAATAACAGAGTACAGTGTGGTGCTCACCGTTTTGGATAATGTTTGGATAAAGAATGACTTTTTTAAACTTTTTAATTTCCCTATTAAACCCAAAAACTGGAATCCCAAAGATGCCCAACCTGTCAAAAAGGAAGGCTTTTTAGAAACTAAGTTAAGTGGGATAGTTGAATATGGAGTAGGTATCTTAAATAAGGGTTTGAATAAACTTAAACAAAATGATACTGGGCAATCCATTGCTTTAAATCCAGCTCCGCGGGTTTGCCCCAAAGTTAGTTGAAATTAGAACATGACCTCACGTAAGTTTGAATGGTTTTTAGCGATAAAAGCCCAAACCAACCTAAGGAGGCCATGTCATGAAGAAAGTACTGAAAAAAGGTAAA
>Ga0233439_10000350_pt1 | contig 71304 bp, 65 predicted proteins | sample SI_123_September_6_FD_182713 | JGI IMG/M metagenome (GOLD analysis project Ga0233439, IMG submission 182713) | Seawater microbial communities from Saanich Inlet, British Columbia, Canada - SI_123_September2016_100_MG | ecosystem: Environmental > Aquatic > Marine > Inlet | place: Canada: British... | reverse complement strand
TCTACTGAACTCAGTATCAACGGCATTCCCTGATGGGATTACCAACGGTAGCGGATTGGTAGGTAAGAATCTGATGTTGCATGCAATGGCGGTTGTTCAGGGTCAGTTTGATTCCCGCATTGATGGGTTCATGGGTCCTATTGGTTGCGCGCTCTGGAGCAAAGAATTCTATGAAACCGATCCGTTGAGGAAGTTCAAACGTGGCTACACGATGGAAATCGTGCGAGGCAGTGGACCTTCTGGCACAGCACTTAATGGGATGATGATGGGCATGCTGCCCTGGGGCAGTGAACATCATGCAGCATTCGATCAGTTGTTCGATAAAGCGGGAAGTATTTGTGCAGTTGGCGAGGATCTTGCCGAAGAACACAATACGGTCACGCTGGACCCGGAGGTAGTGGATTCGAACGGCATTCCTGCCGTGAAAATATCTTACACATTGGGTGAGAATAGCCAGAAGATGATTGAGCATGCTGGCGAGCGAGCGAAAGAAGTCTTTAACGCTGCGGGCGCAATTGCCACCAGTCCTACCATCAGTTCTGGCGTCTCGAGTGGCCATTCCATGGGTACCGCCAGGATGGGAACGGATCCAACGCGATCCGTCGTCAATGAATGGGGACGAAGCCACGAAGTCAAAAACCTGTTCGTGGTCGATAGCAGTGTCTTTGTGACCTCCGCGGGTGTTAATCCGACGAGCACGCTTCAGGCCGTTTCGCTCTATATTGCCGATTCCATGAAGAAGCGCTTAGCGACCCTGTTTGATTAAAAAGACTTAACACAGCAGCGGCAACAGAAGTCAGGCCAACGGTAACCTCAGCACGCCGGTAGAAAAGCAGGTTCTGCCCAGCGTGCGGGTGGTTAAGCGGTAAGGGCCTCTAGTGATTCCCAATGCAGCTCGCCAAACTTGCCGTTAGGATTTACCGGTTGTAGGCAGACGTGGGTGGCACCCGCATCCATATGTTCCTGGATACGGGATTTGATCGCATTCGCGTTACCCCATGCAAAGGTAGTATCAATAAATTTATCACTCAAATCATTGATGTCATCTTCAGTGAGCCCCATGCGAAGCCAGTTATTCCTGTAGTTGGGCAAACCCTGATAGATTTTTGCAACGGGTCGGGCCAGTTCGCGAGCTTTGTCAGGATCACTTTCAAGAATCACCTTCTGCTCGACGCACAACATGGCATCTGGTCCCATGATCTCGCGAGCAAACCTTGTATGTTCAGGAGATGAAAAGTAAGGGTGCGCGCCTTGGCAGGCAGAGGCTGCAAGTTCCAGCATCTTTGGGCCCAGTGCCGCGATCACAGTGGCTGGGGGCTCTGCAGGCTCAATACTTGAGTAGGGTGCCGCCGCCATACCTTGCAGGTAGCTTCGCATCGTTGCGACCGGTGGACCATATTTAAGGCCACGCACGCCCTCGACCAGCGGTTTGTGTGAGACGCCAAGCCCCAGCAAAAAACGTCCATCGGACTGTTCTGCCAGCGACTTTTGCGCTGCCATGGTGACGCCAGGTTCGCGGTGATAGATATTCATGATGCCGGTGGCAACATTCAGCTTCTGTGTGTTCCCGAGCAGCCAGGATGCCATTACCACGGGGCTTTTGCCCACCGTCTCTGGAATCCAAAGGGTTCCAAAACCTAGCGACTCTATTCGTTGTGCAGCCTTTGCTGCCTCAAAAGAACTAAGCCCATCGAAGAAATACCAAATGCCTAATTTTCCTGTATCCAATGTTGACTCCAAAATATCTGATAACCAAATGACATCATGCGTTACTCCTAAAGTTCGCACAACAGTATTGCCCGGCGTTTTATCTCCCGGTTGCTAAACGGGAGAGTGGATTGGGGGCACTCAGCGTTTCATCAAACGCTTCGGCTAACAATTTGCTTCGCTCAATGGTCTGGTTCCAGTACTGCAATCTTTCGTCTTGCTTGAAGCGTTGAAAATCGCCTCGGTCGGGAATCTTTTGATATGGCAAAGAGGCAATATATGACGTTGAAGGCGCGACAAGTACCAAACGCTCCAGTACTGCGGGGTGAATTCTTCGCCAACGCATTGCTTTGTCAAACCAGCCTTTTGTAATGGAGTCTGTAAAGTGTGGGTACAACACCAAACCATCGCCCGCGTAATTGTCAAAATCAAAGTGATAGTCGATGATGCCGCCATCCCAATATTGGCCCTTGGGAGCGCCATTAATATCACGATGACCGGACATCAGGAACGGTATAGAGCCGCTGGCTAGCAATGCACTACGTAAATTAGTGCTGGAAAGAGGCACGTGAACCGTGTCGAAATCCCTGAACTGAAATGCTGTGCTCGCGCCTGAGCTGAACACTGCACGTTGAAAACCGTGTGCAAGGAAAGTGCGATTGATGCTGTTCGCGATTGCGGCGAAGGCCATGCCCAGTGCAACTGCACCGCGACTGTTACTGTTGTTCAGACCGCGTCCGCGTGCAGTGACGATGTGTGTGGTGAAACGTGTGTGCTGAGAAATATGTGCGGCTGTCCCGGGAGTAAGGACACCATCCATCACCCATTCACACAATTCATCTACCACTTCTGTCGGGCTGCGTGTTTCGTTTTCTTCCCACGTTTGGTTCAGGTAACGGTCCTGTAGAATCTCAATTGCCTGAGCTGGGTCAGGCGACGCCAGCGCCGCATGTCGCCAGCTTCCAATCGATGAGCCGTATAGTTCCATCGGATGATGACTGCGTTGTAGGAAGTCGCCGAAAAGAAACCGGTCAAGATGTCCCAGGCCCAATAGTTTGGCTCCCCCTGAAGCGCCAACCATCGCTTGAAACAAATGAGGCTGCCAGCCCTCCGCTGCCAGCCGCTCGCGGGCCGTTTTCCCCGCGATAATCGTTAGCGGGAATGCTGATGCTGGTTGGTGCTTTATTCTGCCTCCTTTGTACGGGCGGCCATTGATGCCTCTGTTAGCTCTCTCAGCCACTCGTCTGTGGCTCTATCTTCAAGAATTTCAATAATTTCACTATCTGGCCCTTTGATATAGGTTGTTTTATGTAAACCCAGGTCCTGCGGCGTTGTGTTGGCGTGGTAACCGGCATCTGTCACTTTGCGATACAGTTCATCAACGTTGTCGGTTTGTAATGCGAAGTGCGTGACGCCCTTGTCGGAGGGGTTGTAGTCGGACGCAAGTGCTCGCCCAACAGGATTGTCCCATTGCCAGAGCTCAATCATCGTATCGCCCGCGCGCAGCCAGACAACCCTGCCCCTGGCGTTCGCCATGCCAACAACACTACTCAGGCGCTCGTTTCCTGGAACATCTGAGTCAAAAATGACGTCAAGCTCAAGAAGGTCCCTATAGAAAGTCAGCGACCTGTCCATGTCGCTGACGCTGATACCAGTGTGGTTAACTCGCGTTATTGTCATTTCAGTTTGTCCGTTCGGTGTTGGTATAGAGAGGATTCTCGCACAACTTTGCGTGCCGAAATATTCACAATAGTCGGAAATTTACAGGGTTACCCTGGTTTGATCATTTCAGCCGGCCAGTCGGGATCTTGCCCGCTAGCATCTACGCCCGGGTTGTCGAATATCGGCCAGTCAGAATAAACAACACAGAACAGGCAGAGTGTCCGGGAGGGTTCAGTATTGGATAGTTCTCAGAGCGGCTTGCCGTTGGTATGCGCGACAATCCGGGAGCGGATATCCGGGAGCGCATCAAAGTTGTTGGGAACGCAGAGCCGGAAGCAGGCAGATGCGCTGGCCAGTGCTGAAATACTTTTTATGTCGTTAGACAGGATTGCTTTGTTGGTGACGTCGAGTAGAAACCTGTGGCTTAACAAGCCTACGACAGCCTCTTGTGTAGTGACTGACTTAATTTCAATCTCATCGGCAGGGTTTTTCTCCAGGAAATAGACATGTTTGAGTGGCCGAGCCACTGCGCAGTGAAACTGAGAGTGGCTGTCGGCTTGCGAGGAGCCTAGTTGCCATTTGCCAATTGAATTTTTTGTTGCCCCGATGTCTGAAAATGACAGCTTCAATGTTTCAAAAGTGTCCTCCCATATTCGCAGTGAGGGATGCCCCGGCATGACATGGAAGCCTGAAGGTTGTTTGTTCAGCCAAACGCAGTCATCTGCCAGAAAGCGATAACCATTGGTGGCGAAGTCTGCAGCGAGCGTTGACTTCCCAGTACCGGAATCAGCCATAAAAACCACAGAACATTGATCGATTTCAACAGCGCTCGCATGGAATACAAGCTGTCGTTGCTGGCTTAAAGCAAGCGGCAAGACCAGATTTTGATAGACTTCTTCCACCAGCTCGGGTGCGATGCCCGGGGCCGGTCTGGTATTGATTTTGTCAGCATTTTGGCTGACGAAAAAGTCTGCTAGTCCCAAAAATCTAATCAGGAAACAATCGTCCAATCGATAGAACTCGGGGTGATATCCCCCGGATTTTTGTGGCCACTCGTTAAAGGCAGGTTCCGTGGTGGGCAGTTGTTCCCGGGCAACGTCAATCTGCCAGTCTGGCATCGGGGGTTGCCGAAATGAGGCTTCAATGTTTTTCAACCGGTAAGTGACGCCATGAAGGCAGCCGGCTGGATATTAAGCGAGCCGTAGACTGTCGTTTTGAAAACTACCGGCGATGCGGTCGCGTCATGATGACCACTATTAATCTTTGTCAGCAGTCTTACCGTCCGCATCAGACTTACCCTTTCCTGACCCGTGGGTGATGTGACTCAATCGGCCGAACAGCTGCAGCGTTGGGCTTTTGTAAGCCTTTCTGCCATTGGTAGTTGTTCCTGTGTTTTCTGTTGCTTTGCCTGACTGGCTCCCCGTGGTGTTCATCGCTAGTGTTGTTCCCTACGTAAGAGGCGGATTGCAATTCATCGTATCTGACGATTCGCTCGTAAATATTACATCACAAAACAACAAATTCCACAAAGCCCAAGGGGGCTCGTCGTGCTCTAAACCACGATCGTAAACGTCGAAGTACTGGTTTACCAGAGACTGGTGTACCCAGGCGTGGCGTTTTGGCGGGATGTCGCCTGTCAGTGCCGACCGAAGATTTTTAGTATAGTAGTCAAAGGTGACTGAAAATTCGGCTTTTGTTGTCCTTGTGAGTACTTTTTCGGGTAGCAATTCTTGCAATGCCTGACGATGAACATATTTGTTCAATCCTTGTCGATATTTCAGGCGTTTTGGTAACATGAGGGACAGCTGAACCATTGCTTTATTCCAGTAGGGTCGTCGGGTCTCAATGCCGAAGGTGGCGGCGTATCGCTCCCTGACCTGGTGGTTCTTGAGGAAAAAGGCATTCTGCAGCAGGGAAATTTCACGCAGTTGGCCGGGCAGGCGTATTTTTTTCGCAGGGATCGTTGGCTGATTTTCAATGCGCTGTTTTAATTCATCCTGTAGGTGTTGGACCAGCCACTGGTGAGTCGCTGGCATTTCCGCTTTATTAGCAATTATCTTGTTGATCTGCTCCACTGCTATACGGGGTAAAGTCATGACCCCGATATCGCGTAGGAGTCGCCCGACACCGCCTGCAAAGCTATCATTAGAGATATCATCGACAACAGTATTGAACAGGCCGGTCCAGTCTTTCTCGACAAGGCCGTCCTGGTACACCCCGTATCGCCCCCCCAGCCATTCGTCACCGCCTTTTCCATCCAGCAGGACGCGACTGTCACTCGACTGCACAGCCGCCAGTTCATTGGCAAACATTGCAGTGTTAGGGGTCCCGGGGAGGTCGCGATAAATGCCAGCACGTTTGAGATATGAGGAGAAGTCCGGGTAGGCCGGCTCAATTTCCTGGATAGGCAAGTCCAGATGAGCACCCACCGCCCGTGCGTAGTCGATCTCGTCGGCATCGGTATCACCGGAAAAGTTAAGCGTATAACCGGTGAGACCAGGTGCAGCGAGTTGATCGTGATGGTCAAGATGAGCTGCCATCGCAAATATGGCGGAAGAGTCCAGCCCGCCGCTGACCTCGATAGAAATGGGATTTTGTGACCTTGACTGTCTTCTGACGATGTCTGTGAATAACTCACGATAGTGCTCGATGTAGTCGCTGTCTTTTGCATAGTGGAGCGTCGCAAACAGATCAGGAGACCAGTATTGCCGGGTTTTTGGGCCCTGAGCGTCCACTTCCATGTAATGTGCCGCATCAAGACTGTTAACCCCCTGCCAGAGAGTCTCGGTTCGTGAAATCCATTCGTCCGCAAGGTATTCCGCAAGTACACCTTTATTGGCTATCTCCGGTACGCCGGGCACGGCAAGTACAGCGTGCAGGTCTGAGGCAAAAACCAGACTGGTGCCGCTCCAGTGGAAATGAAACGGTTTATTACCGATGGGGTCACGGGCACAAAACAGGTGGCGGCTATCTGTGTGCCAGATAGCCAGCGCGAAGTCACCATCAATGTTATCCAGGCACTGTCGTCCCCAGAGCCTGTAGGCGTGCAAAACGAGTTCGGCATCTGACCGATTGCGCAATACCCGACCTTTTGACAACAACCTTTCGCGCAGTTCTACCCAGTTATCAACCCGTCCGTCCATGACCATAACAAGCGCCCCGTCTTCGCTGCTGACGGGTTGCCGTTCCAGCAATGACTCGGGCGTGCTATGTAACTGACAATGGCTAAGAGCCGCGCCGCATGATGCCTCGTCTGGCCAGTGAGTAGTGCCGTCCTTGCCGCGGTAGTGCATCGCGCTGGTCATCATTATCATTTCTTCGTGAGGCACGGGTTTGCCGTCGAAATGGATAATCCCGGCAATGCCGCTCACAGGTTGCAGGCTCTTTGGCAATTAAGGACAGACCCATACTGGTGTCGTCGTGAGGGAGGGTAAGACGCTGTAAAACATGAGAAGGTAGCAGATCGCATAGATTAAATTATAGCTCGTGCAGGGCCGTGGTTTGCTATAATCGGACAATATATATCGCTAAATAGAGAATATGAATTTAAACCAGACATTCACGATATCCGACGAGGTGATCTGCCAGGTGCTCGACGATGAAAGTGTATTGCTTGACCTTGCCAGTGAAAACTATCTCGGGCTTGACGAAGTTGGTACCCGGATCTGGCAGCTCATCGATGATGGCGAAACGATGCGCTCTGTGGTGGCGACCATGCTGGACGAATATGACACGAATGAAGACACCCTGGTTGGGGATCTGGATAAGTTTTTGAATGACCTGCAGGCACAGGGACTCATCACGCCGGTTGGTTGATGAGCAGTATGGCGGGTCGACCCTTGTAACAAGATTATAGGTACAAGATTCTTGTTACAAAATTTCTGTTACAAAATTCTGGCGGCGTGAACAAACCTGTTGTTTTTTGATACCCCGAAACGATCTTTGTATTCTTAAAGATACGGGAGTCTATGGTAACATGCGGCTTCGATTTTTGGGGTGGTTTAGGTGATCCGGGGGGATTGCGCCATCAAATCACTTCAGTTGGCTTTGGAAATTCAATGAGACCCCTAAAGAGACATAAAGACGCCAGTGGCAAACTGTTCCTGGAAGTACCACTGCGTGGGGGTGATCTGATCCGGCACCCGTTACTGAACAAGGGTACGGCCTTTAGCGCACAGGAACGTGAGGACTTCCATCTCACCGGATTGTTACCCCATGAGAGCAATACGCTGGAGCAACAGGTACAGCGCGCGGGCTCTGCTATCCGTCGAATTACAGAGCCGATGGATAAGTATGCCAGCCTGGTGACGATGCAGAACAGAAATGAGCAGCTATTCTTTTCTGTGCTTTGCGCCAATCTGCAGGAGCTGATGCCGATCATCTATACGCCGACAGTGGGTCAGGCGACGCAACGCTTCAGTCACGAATTTCGTGGTGGCCGGGGCCTGTGGATTACACCGGATCACAAAGGAAAGATGAAGGATATTATACGCCGCGGTCCTTTCTTCGACGACATCAGACTTATTGTCATCACGGACAGCGAATCCATTCTTGGTATCGGTGACCAGGGTGCCGGGGGTATGGCAATTAGTGTCGGCAAACTGGCACTTTATACCGCTGGTGCAGGTATTCATCCCGCCGAGACCCTGCCCATTTGTCTGGATGTCGGCACGAATAACGAAGAGCTCCTGAATGATGATTTGTACCTGGGTTGGCGCCACCCGCGTTTGACCGGCGAAGAATACTTCGCACTGTGCGAAGAGTTTGTGGAAGCCGTCGCCGAGGTTTTCCCCAAAGCGCTGATTCAATGGGAGGACTTTCGTAATAATAATGCGCTCATCCTGCTGGAAGAGTATCGAAATCGTTTTCTTTCTTTTAACGATGACATCCAGGGGACTGGCGCAGTCGCGCTGGCTGGTGTGCTCTCGGGCCTGCGGGTCAAGGGTGAGAAGCTGGCGGGCCAGCGCATAGTCATACATGGTGCCGGGGCAGCCGGCTACGGTATTGCGCTGCAAGTTATGGACGAGCTTTCCCAGCTTGGTTTGTCTGACGAAGAAATTAAGGAGTCCATTGCTGTTCTGGATAGTAAGGGTCTGGTTATTGCTGATCGACTTGAAGATGGCCACTATAAGCAGAAGCTTGCCTGGCCAAGAGAGTTGGCACAGAAGTACGGTCTGGATGTAAATGACCCAAACCTTGAGCTTGTCGTTGATAACTACAAGCCGACGATCTTGATTGGTTCGTCTGGGTCACCAGGAGCGTTTCACCAGGAAATCGTTGCGTCGATGCTCACTCATACAGAGCGACCGATTATTCTGCCTTTCTCCAACCCAACCAGTTTGTCAGAAGCGGTACCCGCCGACCTGCTCAAATGGTCTAACGGCCAGGCTCTGGTTGCTACCGGCAGCCCCTATGAACCGGTAGAGCTCAATGGACGAAGTTATGTCATTGGTCAGGGAAACAACGTCTTTATCTTCCCTGGTCTGGGACTGGGTGCGCTGGCATCGGATTCGACACAGGTGACCGATGGTATGGTCAGTGCAGCGGCGATCGCGCTGGCAAAATCGGTTAAAGACGAAGAGCTGGAAACAGGATCACTGTACCCGTCGGTCGTGCGCCTGCGTGAAGTATCACGCCAGGTTGCCCTGGCGGTGGCACTTCGAGCAGTGGAAGAGGGCGTTGCGCCGATGAGGACCGAACTGGAGATTCAGGCGGCCCTGGACGAAATGATCTGGGAGCCAGTCTATCCTGAATATGTCCCGGTATAAGGGACATTGACCAGGACCCCAGGCGCCGCTAGAGATAAGCAGCTTAAAAGGCTGCTTACTTTGGTTGCATCCTGATACCGCCATCCATCCGAATGGTCTCACCATTCATATAGTCATTCTCGATTAACATTTCTGCAACGCGGGCAATTTCCTGAGGTTCACCGAGGCGTCTAGGGAAGAGAACGGTATTGGCCAGTGACTCTTTGGCCGGCTCGGGTAAACCCTGCAGCATTGGTGTGTTGATCAGGCCCGGTGCAATGGTGTTGACCCGCACACCCATACTGGCAAAATCCCGCGCAATCGGCAGGGTCATGGCTACCACGCCACCTTTGGATGCACTGTAGGCGGCCTGTCCGATTTGTCCTTCATAAGCTGCAACAGACGCGGTATTAATAATCACGCCCCGGCAGCCATCGTCCGTAACGGGTTCGTTATTGATCATAACCGCCGCAGCTAGCCGAATCACATTAAAGGTTCCAACCAGGTTAACGTCGATAACTCGCTTGAACCAGTCGAGCGGCAGTGGGCCGTCTCTTCCAACGGTCCTGCCCGGTGTGCCGATACCTGCGTAGTTACAACAGATATGTACGGTCCCAAATGCCTCCTGTACGCCAGTGATACCAGCCTGTACAGAGGCTTCGTCGGCAACATTCACGTTGAAATAAACGGCGCCATCACCCAGCGTTGTGGCTCTTTGTTGCCCAAGATCGTCGTTCATATCAAAGATAGCAATCTTCGCGCCTTTACTGTGCAGCAATTCGGCGGTCGCCCAACCCAGTCCTGATGCGCCGCCTGTAATGATGGCAACTTTTCCGTTGATATCCATGGTTAACTCCATATCGATAATAAATTTGCGCGCTATGATATCAGGCGAAACCTCTGTGTGGTGTCTTTATCACTATAAAGGTGACTAATGTAATGATCGTCCTGCCTTATGGCTGCGATACTGAGAAATCTATATAATCGCCACGATTTCCGTGGCCCTGAACTGAATTAGCCTATGCCCAAGAATAAGATGATCCCAAGCATTAAGAATCCGTTTACCGAGTCCAAGCCGATGGAGTTTTCGGCGCCGGGTCAGATCGACTACCAGCCTGGTCTCTACGAAGAAACCCTGGAGGAAGCCCATAACATTAGGCAAAAACCCTTTGTCTCTGCGGGTTTTAAAAATGTACAGCGGCAGCACCTGAAAAATCGAATGACGGTGTGGGAAAGGATCAAGGTCCTGACCTCAAAACCACCAAAAATACAGTTCCAGAATTGGGGCCCCAATCTTGATGGCGCGTCATTGGTTACAGCGGTCGTTGAGGTGGAAGGTCGAGACGTTGCGCTTTACGGGCACGACTTCACCATCCGCGCTGGTTCGATGGATGCCACCAATGGTAAAAAACTTGCCCGCCTCTACGAATTGGCAGGTAAGCACAAGATACCGCTTATCGGTATGAACGATTCATCAGGTGCCTTTGTACCTGCCGGCGTCGGTGGCCTTGACGGCTATGCAGAAGCCTTTACTGCCCTTAGGAAAATCAGCGGCGTCGTACCTTCAATTATGTGTATGTTTGGTTTTAATGCTGGTGGCGGTTCCTATCTTCCCAGACAGGGCAGTTTCCTGATTCAGCCGAAAGAAACCTTCTTCGGGTTGACTGGCCCTGGTGTTGTAAAATCTGTCCTTGGTGAAGACGTCACGGCCGACGAGCTCGGTGGACCCAGTGTTCATTCTCAAAGCGGTGTTACTGACATCACTGTCGAAGATGAAGTCACAGCACTGCAGACCGCGAAGGAGTTGCTTCGATATCTGCCAAGTGGCAACGCAGAAATGGCACCTTTCCAGCCCACATCTGATCCCACCGACCGAAAGACCTGGGACATCGACCTGCTGTTCAAAAAAGCATTCAACTCGCCCACTGGTTTCAACACACCCGTCGACGTCAGCATTATCATTCAGCAGGTTTGCGATCATGGTGACTATTTTGAAATTCAGCCAGACCGTGCCAGGAACACAATCACCTGCTTCGGACGACTTGGTGGCAATGTCGTTGGGTTCGTCGCTAACAATTCAGCGGTGGGCTCGGGTCAGATTGATATTGATGCGGCCTACAAGAACGCGCGTTTTATTCGGTTCTGCAACCTTTATAATATCCCCGTCGTCTTTATGGAAGATACGACGGGCTTCCTCCCGGGGAAGGAACAGGAAAGTCGCGGTATTGTCCAGGCTGGCCGTGCCATGCTTGATTCGATTATTGACCTGCGAACGCCTCGCTTTCTGGTCCTGATTCGCAATGCCATCGGTGGCGCTTACGCTTCTTACAACAACTATCCGACGGGCGCTGACTTGGTCATAGCAATGCCAACTACCCGGGTTGCCGTTATGGGTCCGCCTGGCGTTGAATTCGTCTACAAAGATGAACTGCGCGGTCTTCGTGGAGGTTTGAAACAGAAAGTAGAAAAGGAAAGGGTGGCACTTCAGGCGCAAGGTATCAAAGGTGTCCGGTTGGAAACAGGCGCAAAGGCGAATGCTGCCAGCTGGCTGGCGGCAGAAGAAGCCAAACTGGGCAAGCGTTATGAGAAGGAGCTAATGAACCCGAAGGAGGCACTCAGCCTTGGTTCGGTTTCACAGATTGTGATGCCATCTGACCTGCGTCAGGTGTTGGCGGACAACATGGCGTTCCACTTGAGGCACTACGAACCCAAACCATTCGCTGGCATCCAGCGCGAATTTCACTAGGGGACCGTCATGTCTAACCAATACTATTTACGTAACTCCCTGGTCCATAAACTTCGGCGCAAGTCATCGGGTTCCCCCTGGGAACAGTCCTTCAGTTGCACGGACATGCGACCACTGATTATCTGTCGAGGTCCTATTCGTTTAGAGACCATGACGGTGTTCGAGGAGATGGGCATAGAAGACTTTGGAATCCTTCTGTCAGAGAAAGACTCCATCACCTATGCCAATGCCCTGTCACCGGAATTGCGAAAACACATCAATCCCTCCAGGGTGCATCGGGTTCAGGACTACACCGGTGCGACCAAAGAAGAACGTAACGCACGTATCGCCCAGATTGTTCAAATAGCAAGGGACAATGGATACAACAGTATCTTCGCCGGGTACGGCTTTATGGCAGAGGATGAAGCGATGGTTTCTGCTATGGAAGCTGCTGGGTTGAACTTTATCGGTCCCTGTTCAGGCACCGTTGAGACAGCCGGCAGAAAAGATCTTGCCAAGCGTACCGCGCTGGAAGTTGATGTTTCTGTGACACCGGGGATCGACAATGCTACTACCCTGACGTTGTTAAGACTGCATCCCGGTGAGAAGCAACTGCAGGCAGTGATTAAAAAGCACGGCCTTAAGATCAGTAAATCGGCGATGAACTCGGCCAGTACGCTCGATGAAAAAGCCGAACTGGTTCTGGATTCGTCCTATACCAAGGGCATCGATCTTTTCTCGGTTGACCAGTTGGCGGAAACCCTGGCGGCCGAAATCGGCAAAATTTTCAGAAAAAACCCGGACAACAGAATAAGACTCAAGGCTATCGGGGGTGGTGGCGGTAAAGGTCAAAGAATTCTTGACGCGCCGGTTCACTATAAAGGCAGCGCTGCAAAAAAACTGAGCCAGGCTGTCAAACCTGTTGCGCCATTACTGCGAGAGGTTCTCTCTGAAGTCAAAGCCACAGGCGTTGGCGACAACAAGAATGTGCTTGCAGAGATCAATGTTGAAACCGTCCGCCACCTGGAGATACAGGTAATCGGCAACGGTGATTGGTGTACCACGCTCGGTGGACGAGACTGCTCAGTACAGATGAATGAGCAGAAGCTGCTTGAGGTCTCGGTTACTGTAGAAGAGTTGACTGAAGCGATTGAACGAACGGATAACAAGACCGAGAGAAAAACTCTCGAAACTGATCTAAAAATGCTCAAGGAAATGGAAGAAGAAGCATCACGCTTCGGCGGTGCGGTCGGTCTTGATTCTGTTTCCACCTTCGAATGTATTATCGATGGTAATCGTCACTATTTCATGGAGATGAACACCCGGGTACAGGTAGAACACAGGGTCAGTGAACTGTGCTACAGCCTGCGGTTTACAAATCCGGATAACAGCGATGATTCATTTACGGTCGATTCCATCGTAGAGCTAATGGTGTTGCTGGCTCGCCATGGCAAACGGCTGCCAAAACCGGCCCGTGAGCGTCGCGAACCAGCTTCACTTGAAGCAAGAATGAATGCGACCGATCCTGCACTGAAACCGCATGCCGGTGGTGTTATCACACAATGGTCAGATACCATCGAAGGCGAAATTCGCGATGACCAGGGCATCTGCCTGCACAACCCCGATACAGATGTCTTTATGAAATACCACCTGGCGGGTGCCTATGATTCCAACATTGCGCTCCTGCTAAGTACCGGTGGGGGGAGAGCTGAATCCTATGCGCAGATGGCGGAAATTCTAAGGCAGACCCGACTCAGCGGCGAGAACCTCAGCACAAACATTGAGTTTCTTTACGGCCTGGTTAACTGGTTGATGGGTAACAATGTCGAAGCCAGACCGGCGACCAACTTCGTACTGCCATATTTGACAGCCGTCGGGCAGTTGAAAGCGCTCAGTGACAACATTGACATTGTGCACGCTTACAATGAAATCCAGAAGTACCAGTTGGAACAAAACACGGATGCCGCCTATCAGTCGGCAGTAAAAGAAATCATGACACGTAAGGCGAGTTTGCTGGCTCGTGCGATCAACCGATTGTTTGCAGAACCGCATTACCTTTCAGGTTGGCTGGCGCTTAACCAGCAACACTTCGCGATCAGCAAAGACGGTGTGGAATGGCTATCAAACCCTGTTCGGGTACTGGCAAACCTTTATCGATATCTCAACATGGATGCACGGGGTGGAATACCTGCCTTGTATGCCATTTGGGATCATGACGATGAACTTCTGCAGGAGGCACTCGGATTTTACGACAGCCTGGAGGCAGAATCAGGGATCTCGGACTGGCAGGCACTGGGCAAAGCGCTTAACGGCAAGAAAGGCAAAGACGTGTTTGGGGCTCGGCTGGCAGACATCCAGGCCGCGCATCACGGGTTCCAGCTTGGGTTTGATATTCTTTCAGTTCTGCCTTACATCGGCAGGAGAACAGGCTTCTTTAACCTTAAAGTTACCGCCGGCCTGGGCGTTGTCATTCCACAACGATTGCAGGATCGTGATACCCAGGAGGCAGCCTTCAAGATATTGTCGCCACCGCCTGCAATTTCCGGTAATGAAATAACAGCACCAACGGGCGGCATGTACTATGCGCGTGAGGCCCCAGATCGCCCTGCGTTCGTTGAGGCGGGTCAGCACTTCGAGGTCGGTGATCCATTGTTTATCACTGAAGTGATGAAGATGTTTAACAAGGTACATGCTCCCTTTGCGGGTACGGTTGATGAAGTCTTGCTTGATACGGATGCTTTGATCATCAAGAAGGGCCAGCCGATATTCAAAGTGACACCAGATGAAGAAGTGGTCATCGAATCTCTGGAAGAAAAAGATGCAGAGATTCGGAGCCAGACTGATGATTTTCTTTCATACACAGGATTTAAATAACGAGGCACCACCATGATAGTAGCGTTGGATCATATAGCGATTGCAGTTCCGGATCTTCAACGAGCCATCGACCGATTTCTCGGTGACTTCGGACTGACGTTCGAGGGAACAGAGAATGTCGAAGCGGCGAAAACAACGACAGCGTTCTTTCCCATTGATGGCACATCGATAGAGCTGGTTCACCCGCTTGATGGCCAGGGTCCTCTGGTCCAGCACCTGGAAAAGCGTGGCCCGGGTATTCACCACCTCTGCTTCCGTTCCGATAACCTGGATGAAGATGTCGTTAACCTGAAGGACAAGGGATACCGGTTCCTGTCCGACGAGCCTTCAGTTGGTGCACACAATACCCGCGTCATATTTATTCACCCCAAGTCCTGTGATGGTGTATTGATCGAATTGAACGAATACCCGGAGGGTCACTAATGTCTGACAGAAAATATTCTGCACCGCCATTTAGTCTTGATGGCTGGAAGGCTGAAGCAGAAAAACAACTGAAGGGTAAACCGCTTGAATCGCTTAATCGGATTACGCCTGAAGGGATTGAACTGAAACCGCTTTATACCGCGGAGGACCTGGAAGCACTTGAGTACACTAATTCAATGCCTGGGCTTGAACCCTTTATTCGAGGCCCCCAGGCAACCATGTACGCAGGTCGCCCCTGGACGATTCGTCAGTATGCGGGGTTTTCAACAGCCGAAGAATCCAACGCCTTCTACCGCAAGCTGCTGGCTGAGGGTGGACAGGGTATTTCGGTTGCCTTTGACCTGGCAACACACCGGGGCTATGACTCTGATCATGAACGCGTGACCCATGACGTTGGCAAAGCGGGTGTGGCGATTGACTCTGTTGAGGATATGAAGATTCTGTTCGATGGCATTCCTCTCGACAAGATTTCAGTATCCATGACGATGAACGGGGCTGTATTGCCTATTCTGGCAGGATACATTGTTGCCGCGGAAGAGCAGGGTGTAGAACAGGCGCAGATGGCCGGCACCATACAGAACGATGTCCTGAAGGAATTCCTGGTTCGTAACACCTATATCTATCCTCCTGAACCGTCCTTGCGAATCATTGGCGACATCATTTCGCATTGCACAGAACACATGCCACGCTTTAATACGATATCTATTTCCGGTTATCACATGCAGGAAGCTGGAGCGGACTCCGCCCTTGAAATGGCCTACACACTAGCCGACGGCAAAGAATATATTCGTACTGCCTTAAAGGCGGGCCTCAAGATTGATGATTTTGCACCGCGGCTGTCATTTTTCTGGTGTATCGGCATGAATTTTTACATGGAGATCGCCAAATTACGGGCGGCCCGAATGCTATGGGCACGAATAGTGGAGGAGTTTGAACCGCAGAACCAGCGCTCAAAAATGCTTCGAACTCATTCGCAGACCTCTGGCTGGTCGCTGACTGAACAGGACCCGTATAACAACGTAGTCCGTACGACGATTGAAGCGATGGCAGCGGTTTTTGGCGGGACGCAGTCCCTGCACACCAATGCTCTGGATGAGGCAATTGCCCTGCCCAGTGAATTCGCTGCTCGTATTGCACGAAACACCCAATTGGTTATCCAGGAAGAAACCGGCATCACCGATGTGATCGATCCCTGGGGTGGCTCTTACATGATGGAATCCTTGACCAAAGCGATTGGTGACAAAGCATGGGGGTTGATCAAGGAAATCGAAGAGCATGGGGGTATGGCCAAGGCTATCGAAACTGGTTTGCCAAAATTACGTATTGAAGAAGCTGCCGCACGTAAACAAGCGCTGATTGATCGTGGTGAAAAAGTTATCGTTGGCGTTAATAAATACCAGACTGAGGAGCAGGCTGACGTCGATATTATGGAAATCGATAACCCCGCTGTCAGAAAGTCTCAGCTGGAGCGCCTGGCCAAAATTCGAAAGGAACGTGATGCGGGTAAAGTTGAAGCTGGGCTTAACGCATTAAGTGAGGCCGCGGCAAATGGAGATGGCAATCTGCTGACGCTTGCTATTGAGGCTGTCCGTGCCCGGGCTACCGTTGGCGAGGTGTCGAGTGCTCTGGAGTCGGTATACGGTCGGTATGCGGCTGAAGCCAAAACAACGCAAGGCGTCTATGGCAGTTTCTACAAGGACGACGAAGCCTGGCAGGGTATTATTGGTCGGGTCGATAAATTTGAAGAGGCGCAGGGTCGGCGTCCCCGAATGCTGGTCTGCAAGATGGGCCAGGACGGTCACGATCGTGGTGCCAAGGTAATAGCCACTGCTTTTGCCGATGTAGGCTTTGATATAGACCTGTCTCCCATGTTCTCAACGCCGGAAGAAGTTGTCCGTCAGGCGGTTGAAAACGACGTCCATGTCATCGGTGTATCGTCTCAGGCGGCTGGACACAAAACCATGATTCCGCAATTGATTAACGAACTGCAAAAAGCAGAATCCAGTGATATCGCTGTGATCATCGGTGGCGTCATTCCTAAACAGGACTATGGCTATCTGGAACAGGTTGGTGTGAAAGGGATCTTTGGGCCCGGCACGCCCATTCCTCAGGCAGCTGACGAGGTCCTGAGGGTCATTGAAGCTAACGTCTGATGGCCGTGATCCCAGACCTTGAATGGCTGGTAAGTGGGTCACGCCGGGCCCTGGCTAAATCGATCACGTTGATTGAAAGTAAGCGAGCGCGGGATCGTGAGGCGGCAGTATCACTGATTGAATCAGCGCTGCCGCACAGTGGAAATAGCCTTCGCGTTGGCATTTCCGGTGTCCCGGGTGTGGGCAAATCTACCTTCATTGAGTCCTTTGGATTACAGCTAATCAATCAGGGCAAAAAAGTCGCAGTGCTCGCGGTGGATCCCAGTTCGCCGGTTGCCGGCGGCAGCATCCTTGGCGACAAAACCAGGATGCCTGACCTGTCACGGTCCGAGAATGCGTTTATCCGACCTTCACCCTCATCCGGTGTAATGGGTGGCATCGCACAAAGAACCCGAGAATGTATCTTGCTTTGCGAGGCGTCAGGTTACGACGTCATCCTGATTGAAACGGTTGGCGTTGGGCAATCCGAGGTTGAAGTCCACGGTATGGTAGATTTCTTCCTGTTGCTGATGGTGCCTAACAGTGGCGATGATCTCCAGGGAATAAAGCGGGGCATCACGGAGCTGGTTGATGGCGTTGTAATCAATAAGGCAGATGGCGATAGCATCGGGCTCGCGATGCAGACGCAGCAGTTCTTCCAGAGCGCATTCAACATATTTCGGACCAATGATGCCTGGAAGCCAAAAGTTCTTACCTGTTCTGCCCTGGAGCGATCGAATCTGGTGGAAGTCTGGGACATGATTACTGAGTTTGAACAAGTGGCTAAAACCAACGATAGCTTTACGGTACGACGGGAAACTCAGAACGTCATCTGGTTAAAAACACTGATCACCATGGAAATCGAACAGCGAATCCTGGCCAGTGATGAAGTGAGACACTCCTACCCGGAGCTTGAGGTGCAGGTTGCTGCCGGTCAGTTAACGCCTTTCAGTGCTGCCAGTGAGATTCTGAATATGGTTTTCAAGGCAGGCAATCAGAAAGGCGCCGGGTGACCGTAAGCTACGCTGTTTTAATTTATGGATAGCGGACTATAGCGAGGGAAGTGGCCACCGATAATAGCTCAACCGAGCTTATTTCCGAGTCCAAAATCGAATATGCTAGGGATCAACGTTATTCGAAAATAAAAGGAAAGAAATACAGTGACCGTACTTGAAGACTACACTTTCCAGGACAAGGACGTTATTGATCCTGAAGTTTATGAGCAGGTAGGCCATCCGCAGCATGCATTTGCCTGGCTTCGTGCTAACGATCCGCTTCGAATGGTTGAGCCGGAGGGTTTTCGGCCTTTCTGGGTCGTTACTAAACATGCGGACATTACTGAAATAGAAAAGCAGCCGAACATATTTACCAGTGAGGCACGACCTATTCTGATGCGTGAAGCAACAGCCCCGGAAATGAAGGAAGAGATAATCAGTGCAATTTTTGAAAAGCTGCAGGACGCTCCACGATTGCTCGAGGTGCTTGCAACGTCTTCGGAACAAGGGTTAATTCGCTCACTGGTACAAATGGACCAGCCCGACCACACGGCTTACCGGGAGCTTGTGCAGCCCTGGTTCAAACCGACAAATATCAAGGCGCTCGGTGACCGGCTCGAGGAGCTTACCAAAGACATCCTGGATCAGATGATGGGTGATGGCAGTAGCCAGAAATGTGACTTTGTTCAGGACGTTTCAATCTATGCGCCTCTTAGGTTAATCACGGAATTGCTAGGTGTACCCCAACAGGACGAGTGGCGCATCCTTAAACTGACTAACGAACTGTTTGCGGGCGATGATCCCGAAATGCAGCGTATAGCGGATGACCCGCTGTCGATCTTCGATACGATCAAGGATATCTACCAGTACTTTAGCGACCTGACGGACAAATTTCGGGAGCACCCGGATGAAAGCCTGGCGAGCTATATCGCCAATGGCAAAATTGATGGCGAGTACCTGCCATACAAGGAGCTGATTTCCTACTACACTATTGTTGCTACCGCTGGACACGACACGACACGAAATTCTATTACCGGTGGACTCCACGCGCTTCTGACTCACCCGGAACAACTGCAGCGTTTTAAGGAAATCGTCCACGACGAGAACGCCGTTAAACTGGCAGTTGAAGAAATGATTCGCTGGACAACGCCCGTTGTACAATTTTCCAGAACCGCGGAGCAGGATTATGACCTGCGCGGTAAGACAATTAAAAAGGGCGATACGGTAGGGCTGATGTATGCGTCAGCCAGTTTTGATGAAGAAATCTTCGATAAGCCCTTCGAGTTCAATATAGAGAGAAAACCGAACAGGCATCTAGCCTTCGGCACGGGTCCCCACCAGTGCCTTGGTCTGATCCTGGCACGACTGGAGATGCGGGTTTTCTTCGAACAGCTGATTCCGCGAATAGCCGAAATGGAACTTGTTGGGGATCCTGAGCGCGTCAGGGCCAGCTTCGTACATGGGCTTAAGCATATGAACATCCGGTATCGTTTGACGGACTAGTTGGTGATACCGGTGATCCTGCTGGGTAATTTAGCAGGAGTTTAGCTCCGCAATAACTGACCCGCGGTGGCGCCACTGTGCTCATTATTCGTTAGGAAAATTTCGCCATTCACTACGGTATTCAAAATACCGCTGGCGGTCTGTTTCAAACGCATTGCGCCTGCGGGTAGGTCGTTCAACACTTCCGGCATGTTCGGCCCAATAGTCTCAGGGTCAAAAACCACGACATCGGCAGCCATGCCTTCACGTAATAGACCGCGATCATGTAATCCCCATAAGGTAGCGGTGTTATAAGTGATTTGCTTAACCGCTTCTTCCAGGGTCAAGGCTTGTTTCTCGCGGACCCAGTGGCTCAATAGGTGCGTTTGCAATGAGCTATCCATAATCTGGGATACGTGCGCCCCTGAATCAGAGAATGTCACGACGGAGCGAGGATGTTTGATCATCTCCAATACATGATCCTGGTTTTCATTGGCGATAGGTGCGCGAAAGAACATCTTCAAATCACGTTCGAGTGCCATATCGATCATTAGCTCGACAGGGTCAACCCCTTTTTCTTTTGCGATTTGCGCCATTGACGGTTTGTCGTAGCTCATATCGTCCATCGGGAACACATAGTCCCAATCCGGTGGGCGTATCTCTGCGCCAACGATACGCGGCCCCGTATATTCGCGGTTGGCGATTTCAACGAGCTTTGCCTTTGTTGCCGGATCCCCGAGACGTACTTTTTGCTCATCCATGGGTAGGGCGCGGATATCACTCCACAGCTCCCAATTGTCATAAGGTGTCGCACTTTCAAAAGACAAGATGTTGTTCAGACCGCGGCTATGCACCTGGGCAAACATTCTGCCGCCAGCGGCTGCGGTTTCATCCAGCAGGTCAAAATAGGGTCTCCAGATTTCGGGGGCAGCCTTGACACTGAACATGCCCCAGGTTTGTGTTACACCGGATTCGACGGCGAGATCCCTAAGACGATCGTGATATTCACGATTACGTTCCGGGCTGCGACCTGGTGACTCGCCCGCGATTTCGAAAATGCCTTTGCCTGTTTCACCAACTGCGTTGACGATGGCACGGACTTCTTCCCAGTTGGCGAGACGACTTGCGACGGGTCGATCGTCAGCGGTGGTGTGGTTGAAGGTGCGTGAAGTAGAAAAGCCAATCGCACCCGCATGCATGGCTTCTTTTACCAGTGCTTGCATATGTTTAACTTCATCTTCGTTGGCCTCTGCCTCGAAAGCCCGTTCCCCCATCGTGTAGGTACGCAGTGCAGAGTGACCAATATAGCCTGCATAGTTGATACCCTTTGGCAGATCGTCGACGGTATCCAGAAACTCAGGGAAGGTTTCCCAGGTCCAGTCGATACCTTCCAGCATCGCATCACGGGACAGATCTTCGGCGCGTTCCAGGTTACGGAATACCAGGTCAGCATCCTCCTGTTTACACGGCGCCAGGGTAAAGCCGCAGTTGCCCATCACCACGCTGGTGACACCGTGATAGCTGGAGCAGGAACCGATGGGATCCCAGAAAATCTGGGCGTCCATATGGGTATGGCCGTCGACAAAGCCGGGCGAAACCACATGACCTTCTGCATCAATGGTTTGTTTGGATTTTTCGTTAACGCGGCCAATCTTCGCGATCTTACCGTCTGTAATCGCAACGTCGGCGCGATACCTGGCACTGCCTGATCCGTCTACTACCGTGCCGTTCTTGATAACGAGGTCATAGCTCATGGGCTTTCTCCGCTAGAATAACTTTCCGGTATCATACCAATAAATGGTAGTGCGTCGATGCCAAAGTCGCAGCGTGAGTTCTGGCTTCCAGGAGTCTGTGCTGAAACACCAGAATAAGAATAAGAATACAAAGATAATGCTACCAGCAACGGTTACCAGTACGCTGGCCGGTGGCTGGATCACGTAGTTCATCAGATCGTGGAGCAGACCGAATCCCATGTGAGGTATGTCTTTTATCGTTTGAAATGTCATTGCTGTCCTTGTTCGTTCAGGTTGGTTCTTTCACAGTAGGTCGCGCAGGTTTACCGCTTGTCCGGATTCAATCGATTGTTGTGCTGCCACCCCCAGCACTACAGACAGCAGGCCGTCCCTGACAGTAACAGCAGGGGGCGTGCCGTTGTTGATCGCCTCAATAAAACCGAGATGCTCAAGGTAACTGGCGCCGTGATGAAGGCCTTGTTCTTTTATTCGGGGGTCCGGTTTGATTTGAATGGTTTTAAAGTCGTTGCTTGCTCTGTTGCTAATGATCAGTTCATTGCCGGGTACAGTCGTTTCAATTTTACCGATGTCACCGGTCACGGCGATATGCTGTTCATGCCGGCTGCCTTCGGCGAACATGCACAGATCGAGCAATGCCCTTGCGCCGTTGGCGAATTCCACGATGACATAGGCATTGTCCATAATGTCAGGTGTCTCGCCATTGTAGAACTCGTCCAGGTGATTCACATCCTGCCCACCTGAAGCGATAACCCGGATAGGTTCGCTGGGTATAACCTGGGTCATTAGGTCAAAAAAGTGGCAGCATTTTTCAACCAGCGTGCCGCCTGTATTGCGATTAAAACGATTCCAATTGCCCACCTTCTTCAGGAATGGAAAGCGGTGCTCACGAATTGCACACATACGAATGTCACCAATGGCATCGAGATGCTGCAGCGTCGCGGTAATGGGTGACATGTATCGATATTCAAGACCAATCCAGACGATCCCCGGATGTTGATCTGCAGATTTCACCAGTTCCTTAGAGTCAGTGATAGTCGTACACATCGGCTTCTCGAGCATGACATGCTTATCTGTTTGAAAGATGTCACGCATCACATCGATATGAGAGTAGTTTGGTGATGCAACGACGACCGCATCAACATCGTCACGGGCAAGCAAATCCCGATAATCTTCATACACCTCAGGTGCAAAGCGATCGCCGCAGGCGTTACGACCCCAGTCCCGTGGTTTTTCATTGGGGTCCGCAATTGCGGTAATGTCTACCCCTTCCATGGCGGCAAGGTTGCGGATGTGTTCACAGCCCATCATGCCGGTGCCGATAATTCCGTAGCGAATCGTCAATTCATTATCCTCGTGCAGATTGTCGATTGATCAAATATAGGAATAGTTGGTTCAGTCAGTCTTTCTAATGTTTGGCTAAGATTGGAGTTCAGGCAAATTCTTGAACAGGTCTAGGGTTTCAGGGTTTGCCAGTGCATCGGTATTTTCTACCGGTTTATTATGGATGACCTTTCTGACCGCTAGTTCGACAATCTTGCCGCTGATGGTACGCGGAATGTCTGCAACCTGGATGACTTTCGCCGGGACATGTCTAGGCGTTGTATTTTGCCGGATGGTCAATTTGATGGTCTCGATGAGTCGATCATTCAGTTTGATGCCTGCCTTTAACACGACAAATAGAACCACTCGCTCATCACCCTGCCAGTCCTGCCCGATGGCGATGCTGTCGACAACTTCAGAGATGGTTTCAACTTGCCGATAGATCTCTGCGGTGCCGATTCGGACTCCCGCAGGATTAAGTACAGCATCACTGCGACCCTGAATGACAATGCCGCCACTTTCGGTCAGTTCCCCGTAATCACCATGTGTCCAGATGCCGGGATGTTCAGCGAAGTAAGCTTTGAGGAATCGCTCATCTTCAGGATCCTGCCAGAAACCAATAGGTGTTGATGGGAAGGGCCTGGTGCAAACCAGTTCACCGGTCGCATCGGTAACCGGCTCGTTGTGTTGATTCCAGAATTCTACCGCCATGCCAAGCCCACGGCATTGAATTTCGCCGGCGTACACCGGTAGGTTAGGGTTGCCCAACATGAAGCAAGAGATGATGTCGGTCCCGCCGGAAATAGATGACAGGCAAACATCGGCCTTGAAGTCACGGTAAATATATTCATAGCTGGTTTCACTTAAGGGTGATCCTGTTGACAAAATCGTCTTCACTGAACTCAGCTGATGAGTCTTCGCCGGCTTTAATCCCTGCTTTTCAAGGCCTGCAATGTACCTGGCGCTTGTACCGAACACTGTTATGCCCTCATCGTCGATCGCATCCAGTAGTACGTTACCCTCATTGGCGAAGGGTGAACCGTCGTAGAGCACCAGTGTGCATCCCGTACTTAAACCGGACACCAGCCAGTTCCACATCATCCAGCCGCAGGTCGTGAAGTAGAAAAGCGTATCTGTACGAGAGATATCGGTATGCAGTTTGTGTTCTTTCAGATGTTGGATGAGTGTACCGCCTGCACCGTGGACAATGCATTTTGGAACTCCCGTGGTGCCACTGGAATACATGATGTAGAGCGGGTGATCGAAAGGCAGGGGTGTAAAGGTTAAAGGTGTGATGTCTTTGTGGACAAAATCACCGTAGCTTTCGGCCTTTTCCATCTGTGTCAGATTCATAGTCTGGTTCAGTAATGGAAGGACAATAATCTTTTCTATGCTGTCGATTCTTTTCTGGATAGATGTGACTTTTTCCAGGCAATCATTGACCTTGCCGTTGTAAACGTAAGCCTCTGTGGTGAACAAAAGTCGCGGTGAGATCTGGCCGAACCGGTCGCAGGCGCCGTTGGTGCCGAAATCCGGTGAACAGGAGGACCAGATGGCGCCGATAGCAGTGGTAGCCAGCATGGCAATGACTGTTTCCGGGATATTTGGCATTAAGCCCGCGATACGATCACCTTTGGTGATCCCGTGATGCCGCATGGCAGATACGAGTCGTTCTACCTCATCATAGAGCGCTGCGTAGGTGTAGCTGCTTCGTTGACCATTTTCCAGTAAACCGACTAATGCGACCTGGTCGTCGTTGTGACGCATCATGTTTTCCGCGAAATTCAATTCGCAGCCGTTGAACCAGGAAGTGCCTGGAAACTTGTCCAGGTTCGACGTCACCCGGTGGTAGGGGGTTGTTGCCTTGACGTCGCAGAAATCCCAAATGGCGGCCCAGAAGTCATCGATTTCGATGACAGACCATTGGTGCAGTGCATCGTAAGTCGGGAAGGTTTGATTAAACCGCTGTTCAACATAGTGTTGAAAATGTGTCATCTGGCTGTTGGCAATTCGCTCTTCGTTTGGTCGCCACAAGGGAATCACGATGCCGGGCTCCGCACCATTAGATAGACTGGTTCGGCCAGATCTCGAAGCAAAGAAATGGCATTCATCAGTTTTGGTTGTTTGCCAAAGGAAGCGGTTCAAAAGCAAGAAGATCTGCGCCGCCGTCAACGAGATCGCCTTTACCGTAGAAAATTTCGCTGATTAACCCATCAACTGGCGCTTTGATGGCGTGTTCCATTTTCATGGCTTCCATAATCACTAGCGTGTCCCCTGCGCAGACTGTCTGACCCTTCATTACAAGAATATCGACGACCGTGCCATTCATCGGTGCCTTAAAACCTGAGCCATCATCCTGGTCTACCTCTTCTCCCAGATCGGTAACCTTGGTTGTGAACTCGAAGGTGCCATTACTGGTAAAAAGAGAAATCGTAGTAACCCCTTCAACAACGACTGCAGTCTGTCGATGGCCGTTAATGGTAGCGATCAAGTTATTCCCCTCGAGACTGCCACTGACAGTGCAGGAAGTGTTCTCGAAATGCATGTCAAAAGTGTCCGGCCCGCTTTTTGCTGTGCGGATAATATAGTCTGTTTTGCCAACAACAATTGTCTCAAAATGGATGGCCGCTGCATTCGTTCGCCAGTTGTCGCAGGCATGCCAGGGGGATGTTTGGTCAGAAGCTGGTACAGGTTGTGACTGGCGTCGCAACGTCAGGTAAAGGCACGCAAGTGGTGCCAGGGATTCGATGGGCAATTGTCTGGTTTCAAAGAGGGCGGTTTCATTTTTTGTAATAAAATCAGTGCTCAGTTCTTCTGCGACAAATGCTTTATGGGTGACCAGGCGATGCAGAAAGTCGATGTTGGTGGTTACGCCAATGATGCGATAGGTCGCCAGTGCTTGCGCGAGGCGCTGCAGGGCAAGCCCGCGGTTTTCACCCCAGACAATCAGTTTCGCGATCATCGGATCATAAAAGACACCGACCTCGTCATCCTGAATAACACCTGTATCGATCCGTACGTGGGCTGATTCAACAGGTTGTTGCAGCCATGTCAGTTTGCCTGCGGCAGGTAAAAACTCGTTGTCAGGGTCTTCCGCATAGATTCTTGCTTCGAAGGCGTGACCGGTGATGGTTAGTTCAGATTGTGCAAGCGGCAGTGGTTCGCCGTTGGCTACTTTTAGCTGCCATTCGACCAGATCCTGACCGGTAATCATTTCGGTAACAGGATGCTCGACCTGGAGTCGGGTGTTCATCTCCATAAAATAAAAGTGCCCGGTTGAATCCAGCAGGAATTCGACCGTGCCTGCACCGACATAGTTGACAGACTTGGCTGCACGCAACGCGGCTTCACCCATTTGTTCACGAACGCCGTCAGGCAGCCTTGGTGCCGGCGCTTCTTCAATAATCTTTTGATGTCGACGTTGTACAGAGCAATCCCGCTCGAACAGGTAGACGCCATTACCCAGGGAGTCGCAGAAGACCTGAACCTCAACATGTCGGGGCTGTTCGAGATACTTTTCTACGAGCATGTCATCGTCGCCGAAGCCTGATAGTGCTTCTCGCTTTGCGGCGGCAAGCGCTTCATCAAACTCATCGGGGCTATGAACTTGCCGCATGCCTTTTCCACCGCCACCTGATACCGCTTTCAATAACACAGGGTAGCCAATCTCTTCGGCTGCGTTTTTGAGCAGGGTAGGGTTCTGGTCTGCCCCGTGATATCCAGGCAGCAAAGGTACTTCTGCCTTTTCCATCATTATTTTTGCGGCAGATTTGGAGCCCATGGTCTTAATGGCCGCTTCCGGTGGGCCGATGAAAACAATATTGTTGGTTTCACAGAGGTGACAGAATAGGGCGTTTTCCGACAGGAAACCGTAGCCGGGGTGAATCGCTTCGCTGCGTGTTTGTTTTGCAGCTTCAATAATCTTTTCCATTAACAAATAGGAGTCTGCTGGCGCAGAGCCGCCAATATGCACCGCCTCATCGGCCATCTGTACATGCAGGGCATTTGAATCTGCGTCTGAATAGACAGCCACCGTTCGTATGCCGAGTTTTCTAGCGGTTCGAATCACCCGGCAGGCGATCTCGCCGCGGTTCGCGATAAGAATTTTGCCAAACATTTAGTGGGTTCCTGTACGAATAATAGACATGTTCTGGCTACATCCTGAAGACGCCGAAACGGGTTTCAGCGATTGGTTTGTTTAGTGAGGCGGAGAGCGCGAGGCCCAGTATGCGCCTTGTGTCCGTTGGATCTATCACGCCGTCATCCCAAAGTCGTGCGCTGGCGTAATAAGGATGCCCTTCAGCATCAAAGTTATCGATGATCGGTTGTTTGAAAGCCTGTTCATCCTCGATGGCCCATTCGTCACCGGCATTTTCAATCTGGGTTCGTCTTACCTGGGCGAGGACGCCAGCGGCCTGCTCACCGCCCATGACTGAAATTCGGGCATTGGGCCACATGAACAGGAAATTGGGGTCATAGGACCGACCACACATCCCGTAGTTACCGGCGCCGTAGGAGTTGCCGATGATGAGGGTGAGTTTGGGTACCTTGGCACTAGCCACAGCCGTTACCATCTTGGCGCCGTGTTTGGCGATGCCGCCGGCTTCATACTGCTGACCGACCATGAAGCCGGTAATATTTTGCAGGAAAATGAGCGGTATTTTTCGTTGTGCGCACAACTCAATAAAGTGCGCGCCTTTTTGTGCAGACTCACTGAATAACACCCCGTTGTTAGCAACGATGCCCACAGGATAGCCGTACAGCCTGGCGAAGCCGCAGACTAAAGTTGTGCCATAAAGTGCTTTGAATTCGTCGAATTCAGAGCCGTCGAAGACGCGGGCGATGATCTCGCGAACGTCGTAAGGTTGGCGTACGTTCTTTGGCACGATACCGTTGAGGTCGCTGGCGGGGTACAAGGGTTCTACACTTTCTTTCACATCCAGCGAAACGGGCTTTACCCTATTCAGGCGGCCTACAGTATTTCTGGCGAGTTGAAGTGCATGATGATCGTTTCTGGCGTAGTGATCAGTGACCCCGGATTGTTTGGAATGGATATCTGCGCCGCCGAGTTCCTCAGCAGTTACTTCCTCGCCCGTCGCCATTTTGACGAGGGGAGGGCCAGCAAGAAATATCGTCCCCTGGTTTTTTACGATGATGGATTCGTCTGCCATGGCTGGCACATAGGCACCACCGGCTGTACAGGAGCCCATCACCACCGCTAGCTGTGGGATGTTCAGTGCTGACATGTTGGCCTGGTTGAAAAAGATTCGGCCAAAGTGGTGTCTGTCGGGAAAGACTTCATCCTGGTTCGGCAGGTTGGCGCCGCCGGAATCCACCAGGTAGATGCAGGGCAAGTTATTTTCCTGCGCGATGTCCTGTGCGCGAAGGTGCTTTTTCACGGTGATGGGATAATAGGTGCCACCTTTAACCGTTGCGTCATTAACAACAATGACGCACTCCTGGCCGCTCACTCGTCCAATGCCAGTGATAATGCCGGCGGCTGGCACATCATCTTTACCGTACATGTTGTGCGCAGCGAGTTGTGAGAATTCCAGAAAGGGTGAGCCAGGGTCTATCAGTGCGTCAACCCGGTCGCGAGGTAACAGTTTCCCTCGGGCGATGTGCCGTTGCTGGTAGCGTTCACCGCCACCTTGTTTGATTCGTTCCACCTGGGCTTGCAGGTCGGTTACCAGGCTCTGCATATGTTCTGTATTTTCAATAAAATCTTGCGAGCGAGAATTTAGTTTTGTCTTGATGGCGCTCATGGTTTAGCCCGCCTCTGAGAAAAGTTCGCGACCAATCAACATACGCCGGATCTCCGAAGTGCCTGCACCAATCTCATAGAGTTTGGCATCGCGAAGCAGGCGACCTGTATCGTAGTCATTGATGTAGCCGTTACCGCCCAGCGCCTGGATGGCCTGCAGTGCACATTGCGTGGCCTGCTCTGCGGTATAAAGAATGACAGCTGCTGCGTCTTTTCGGCTTTCAAGGCCGCGATCGCAGGCACGCGCAACCGCATACAGGTAGGCTCGGCTGGCATTGAGTACGGTGTACATGTCTGCAAGCTTGCCCTGCATTAATTGGAATTCTCCGATTGCCTGGCCAAACTGCTTTCGGTCATGAACATAAGGTACGACGATATCCATACAAGCCTGCATAATGCCGACCGGGCCGCCTGAAAGAACGGTTCGCTCGAAATCGAGGCCCGACATCAGCACTCGCACACCCTCGCCTTCGTGGCCGAGAATATTAACTGCGGGGACTTCGCAGTCTTCAAATATCAGTTCGCAGGTATTGGACCCTCGCATACCAAGCTTGTCGAGCTTTGGTGCCTGTGTGAATCCGCCAAAGCCACGCTCAACAATGAACGCAGTCATACCACGCGAACCGGCATTGCTGTCGGTCTTGGCGTAAATGACGTAAGTGTCTGCGTCAGGACCGTTGGTGATCCACATCTTGTTGCCGTTCAGAACATAGACGTCGCCTTTTTTCTCGGCTTTGAGTTTCATACTGACGACATCAGAGCCCGCACCTGGCTCCGACATGGCAAGGGCGCCGACATGTTCGCCGGAACACAGCTTTGGTAAATACCTTGTCTTTTGTTCAGCAGAGCCGTTTTTGTGAATCTGGTTAACGCAGAGATTGGAGTGCGCGCCGTAGGACAGGCCGACCGAAGCTGAAGCACGGCTGATTTCTTCCATTGCGACAACATGGCCCAGATAGCCCATATTGCTACCTCCAAATTCTTCTGCAACGGTGACACCGAGAATGCCGAGATCACCCATCTTTCGCCAGAGATCGGCGGGAAACTCATTGTTTTTATCTATCTCTGCGGCGCGCGGCGCGATTTCTGCCTGGGCGAATTTGTAGACCAGGTCGCGCAACATGTCCAGATCTTCACCCAGTCCGTGATCCAGCATGGCATAAGATGTGTTCATTAAAGTTCTTCCCAATGATTTTTGTGGGTGGAAATATCAGTTAACCTTTTTTGACTTCGCTTTATTTTCCATTGCGGTGCTAGTGCGTTCTTCCCATGACTCCAGGTCAACAATCATACGTTCGAGTTCGTGCTTCTGAGCTTCGAGTTGATGTCTTCGTGATTGAATTTTTTCGATGAGGGTTTCGAGCTGTCTTTTATTGTTAGACGCCGGATCATACATGGCAATCAGGTCTGTACTTTGCTCGAGAGACAGCCCCAATGTTTTACCGCGGAGGATCAGTATCAGTCGAGCCCTGTCAGTTGCTGAATAAGTCCTGTTCTGGCCAGATCGCGCGGGCGAGAGGAGACCTTTCTCTTCATAGAAGCGTAAGGTTCGAGTGGTGACATCGAATTCCTGTGATAATTCGCGTATGGAATATTGGCTGCTCATAGGGAGCGAATCGTAGCCTAACGTTTACGTTAACGTCAACTCTTAATGCTTGGCCGTGCATCATGCCCGGGAGAGTTCCATGTAACCGGCCGGTTGCTCGTGTCCGACGAACGTTTTTCCCAATTCCTCGTAGTGTCGATAAGAGATGAGCGCATGGTTAGCGGCTTGTTGCGCATCTCGTAGCTGACGCTCGAGCGGGCTGTCCATTCTGCTGCCCGTTGTGCCCGCTGTGTTATTGATCATGCCGACAACTTTCCTGGTAGATTGTGCAGCATGTGCGCAAGCCAGCAACGCCGGCCAGAAGTATTCCCATTCCGGGGACAGTCGTCCGCCATTTTCGGGGAGCGGCCCAAGATGCTCCTCCAGACGATCCTGGGTTTCCATCACAAATGACCGGGCGGCCAGCAGTGTTGCCTGGGCTTCACCAATCCGGTATTGAATCTGGGGTTGGTCCCTGAGCGTCGAGACAGAGCCCCATGGTGTTTTCTCTTGCGCCAGTTCAATAAATGTATCGATGGCCCCGCGGCAGACACCCAGCGCAACCGCGGCTTTGTTATAGACAGCATGAGTTGGGTTTCTGTACGTCGGGTTTGCCCAGATCTCGCTGGGCGCCAGGGACCGAAAAGGAAGAAGGTGCTCGGGCGGAACATAACAATCAGTCATCCGCACATCGTGGCTGCCGGAACCGCGCATTCCTCCCGTATCCCAGGTATCGATAATCTCGAAGTCGCCGAGGGGCACCATATAGGATGCCTGCGCAGGTTTGCCAGTGGTCTCGTCGACGGTCATCGCTCCCATCAGGAAGTTCCAGTTCGCGTTATGGCAGCCACTAGCGAATGAACCCTGGTAGTTCAAACGCCAACCGTCGCCATCCTGTTGGGCGCCTCGACCGGGAGTGGGGCCGTTGGCGGGACCGTGTCCAGAACACACCAGAGCATCCCAGTCGTCGAAGATTTTGTCAGCCAGGGCAGGGTCCATACGACGGATCACCAGGGCGTTGATCTCAGAAGATATCTGGGTGCACCAACCAACCGATCCGTCAATGGCGGAAACGGCCTCAATGATTTCGATCTGTTCGCGGGCTCGAAGGTTCTCGCCACCAAGTTCGGTCGGTAGCGCAAAACGGTAGAGCCCTTGGTCTGCCATCTCTTTCGAAGCCCAGGCCGGGAGATGTCGAAGCTGCTGGGCTTCGTCGCCTGCGGCTATTAGTGATTCCTTCATTGCGGCGATGCGATCCAGCGCGGGTGTTTTCGAAATCTCTTTCTGGCGTTCTATGATTTCTGCTCGAACCATTTCCGTTTGCCTCCGGGGGTCATTGGGTGGTGGGCTTGTTTGCGCTGCACCCGTGATGCGAGAGATTCTTCAGGCCTTGTTTTAATCATGCCTTCAGGTATCAGTAAGCACTACCTAAATTATTGGTGTGCATGTTGGTTTATTAACGGAAAAGGCGGAACGGAATTTCGTGAAAAACCGGGACCGTTGCCTAAACTTGAGGCTTGGTTTAAAAATAGAGGCCATAGTTTAAACATCGAGTCTATGGTTCAAATATAGAGGTTATGGCCTGGGAAGCCCAGATGCAGTCAGCGCTGGTATCGAAGAGCTGGTTCAGGGTCTGTTAATCCAATCGCCATTCGCATCTTCGCGCTTGCTGAAGGCGGGCTTGTTGCTGAAAGTCTCTTCCACCCAAGCCAGCGCCTCTGCCTGATTAAGGCTGGTATCCCAGAGGATGCCTTCGGGTTGAGCGACATGCCAGGGCGTATCCCAGAAGACCTCCAGGCCGTTGCCTTCAGGATCGCTGAAATAGAGAGACAGGGTGTTGCCGTGGGATAATGGTAATACGTTGACACCGGCTGACGCGAGTTTGCTGTGAAGCGTTTTCACATCGTCGAAAGACTCGACACGAAAAGCCAGGTGGTTCAGTGAAGTGGATGTGTCCTCGTCCTTTCGCGCGGAAACAATCGCGAGTTGGTGATGCTCATCCTTGTTCTGGCTCATGAAAATAATGTTAGGCCCATTTTTTGTGACTGGGCCGCTGTCGCTGACGTTAAACCCAAGCGTTTCGGTGTAGAAGTCCAGAATTTTCTTTTCGTCTCTTACGTTCAGTACTACGTGTGACCAGCTAAGTTTCATCAGCTCATTTCTCCTAATATCAGGCTCTTTAGCCTCTTCGTTAGTGCGTAATATGGTTTGTTAATGTCAATTTTTTCGCCAGTTTCGCGACCAGATCGTCAACGCTGTTCGATTCATCGGTATGCCCAAACACCAGTCGGTCTGGACGAACAATCGCGCTTTCAAACTGCTCGAACAGCCGATCAAATCGACCGCGGACCGTCGACAGGCCCTCAAGGGATACTACTCCTATATCGAGTTGATTCAGAATTGCCCGGGTTTGCTCAGATATTTCCAGTTTTTCATTAGAACGTGTGACCAGCGCAAACCCGTTGCCTAAAATGTCATCCAGTTTAAGCAATGAACCGTCGACATCGGTTACTTCCGGTTGCGCAAAAAGATATCCGGTGGAGCCTGTATCACTCACTTGCTCCAACAGGACTATGCCGTCCCGAATAGGCGGTTGGGTTCGTCCCTGGCCATAGCCGGACGATCGCAGTGCTTCGGGCGTTTCAGGCGGCTTCAGACCATCCCGCTGGGCTCGCTCTACTTCTGCCATGTGATCCATTAGTTTGCCAACGGACACTGCCCACTCGACAAGATCATGGGCATGGGCGCTTCGTTCAGCCTCATAACTATCCAGGAGCTGCGGGTCACATACCCCCTGAATCACGAGCGGTAGCTTCCACGAGAAATTAATCACATCTCGCATGCCAGCGTTCATACCCTGACCAAGAAAAGGAGGGGTCTGGTGAGCGGCATCCCCGCCGATAAATATCTTTCCCTGTCGCCACTTGTCAGCGGTCGCGGCATGGAACTGATAAACGGCCGCTCGGCGAATTTCATAAGTGTCTCGCGGGGTCCACTCATCGATCAGGGACATGATGAGCTCGTTATCAAGCATCGCCTCGGCTGTTTCGCCCGGCAACATCTTGAATTCCCAACGCCGGTAAGGGTCCTTTGTACAAACGTAGGTTGTAATACGATCTGGATCACATACCTGCAGGGTATCAAGTCCCAGGGTATGTCCTGGCTTGATCGTAACGTCGACAACGAGCCAGTCGGCATCATACCCGAGACTCTGCCAATCCGAGCCCAGCGACCTTCAATCCAGCCTCGGCCATCAGGATTGTCGCGGCACAGCCGACCGGGCCAAGCCCGATGATGATTAGGTCATAAAGTACATCAATGCCTGAAGAAATATTGACTATAGTCATAATAAGTGGTTACCATTATTGACTATAGTCAGTCAAAACTGCAGCTAGTGATCGCCATGCCCAAGCTATTAAACGCAAGAACTTCGGCCACCAGTGATGAGCCGGATAGCCTGTCTCGCGTTGAGCGCAAGCGCCGGGATACACGGGACCGCATTATCAGGCAGGCTGAGTCGCTGATGAGAAGTCGGCCCATTGATGAAATTACTATCCAGGACATCACCGATGCTGCGGATATTGGTCATGGTACCTTCTACCTCCATTTCAAATCGAAATACGAAGTGCTCATCCCGATTGTTGAACAGCAGGCCGTGCGTTGGGATGCAATCATTCAGCGGCGGGTGAGTGATGTCGATGATCCTGCTATCGTGCTCGCCAGTTCAGCGCGATACATGGCGAGGATTATTGTGGCTGACCCGCTTTGGCGTTGGGTTCTGCAGCACTCAGGTGTGCCGGTTGATGATATGCGACAGGCGATCGGGCGGTTTGGTGCCCGGAACTTTGGTCGCGGTTTACTGTCAGGTCGGTTCAAGGTCCCGGAATTAACCATAGCCTCAAGTTATATGTTGGGTGGCTTCGTGAATGGGTTGCTGGCCAGCTTTGATTCAGCCGATCCGAACAGAACGATTGACCAGATGGTTGAAATGTTTCTCCGGGTGGTAGGTCTGGAGTCGCAAGAAGCTGAGCGAATTGCCAACCTACCTTTGCTGGAGTTGGAATGAACAGCGCCCAGGAAGCTTATAGATACCGGTCTTTTCCGGTATGCGCAGCACCCTGCTAACAAATATTTAGACGTATATTTAACGAACACTGAGGAGAAAAACACCATGAAACTGGCCACTTATTCGACGCCTGGCGATGCCACGCGAAGAGTCGGCATCGTGCGCGATGATGAAATTGTTCCACTTGCGGGCAATGGCATTGAAGGGGATATGACGTCGCTGCTTGAAGCCGGAATTGATAACGATGCTATCGAGGCGGCGACAACGGGAAAATCGGGATTGCCCCTGTCCTCTGTCACGCTGCATGCGCCCGTGCCGCTGCCCGGTAAAATACTTGCCATTGGTCTTAACTACGGTGATCACATCGCTGAAACTGGTTTTGAAAAACCCGAGTTTCAGATGTGGTTCAACAAACAAAGAAACTGCGCCAACGGTCCCTATGCTGACATCAACCTGCCGGTGGTCTCGGACAAGCTGGATTATGAGGCTGAGCTTTGCCTGGTCATCGGCAAACGCTGCAAACATGTTCCGACTGAACGAGCGCATGAGGTTATTGGTGGTTATTTCTGTGGAAACGATGTCAGCGTGCGTGACTGGCAGCTTCGTGTACCTACCTTCCAGATTGGGAAATCATTCGATACGCATGGACCAATGGGACCATGGCTCGTAACACCCGATGAAGTCGGTGATCCCCATGATCTTGATATCCTGGCTACGGTGAATGGTGAACAGCGCCAGAAATCCAATACCAGACACCTGATCTTCAACTGCTTCGATGCGATTGCGCATCTTAGTAAGTCATTCACGCTTGATGTCGGTGATGTTCTGTTCATGGGTACACCGGGCGGCGTCGGGGTTGCCATGAAGCCACCCTCGTTTATGAAAGTTGGCGATGTTGTTCGTGTTGAGATCGAAAAGTTGGGTTACATCGAGAACACGGTGGTGGCTGAAAATGATGAAACCATTATTGGCTGAAGCAGAGCGTGACCAGGTGCCGTTTCTTCACTCGTACGATCTGAACTTGAGGAAGCCTGGGGAAAAGTCCTCGCCTTTCTACCCAGGCATCGCAGAGAAGTTAGCGGCCGTTAATAATCGTTCATCCCATCTCTTTGGCAAGGGCGGTAAGTTGGCTCTTTTGCGCGTGGAGCGTCTCGTTCAATGCATCAGGCCCTGCCATTGTTTTTTGTACCGGGACTTCTGAAACCGGGTCCAGACCGACCAGCCGGGTCCAGGCATTCATGTAGGGTGACTGGAAGTCGAATGGATCAGGCTTGCCATCTTTTGGACTGTAGTCTCCACCGCGGGAATAGATCAACGTTGCCCGGCCGGAAGCCAGCCCCCTTGGTCCATTCTCGTCGCTCGTGAAAGTCAGCCCTGGGTGAGTAATCAGGTCAATGTACTGCTTTAGCTTATAGGGAATGCTGAAATTCCACATGGGGATGGTAAACAGATAACCATCAGCTTCCACAAACTGTCTGACTAAACTTGTGATGGCTGTCCATTGTCGTGCTTCTTCTTCGTCAAGGTCGAGTCCCATGGCGAATTTCATTTTTGCGGCAGTTATCTCCAACGTGACTTCTGGCAACTTTGCTTCAAACAAATCCAGCCGATTGACTTGTACAGAGTCGGCTAGAGCGCCGGTGAAAATGAGGGCTGCCTGGTTTGCGGCAGAGAGGTCGCCTCTTGGGGATGCATTGATGTAAAGCAGGTTGGTCATATTCAACTCCATGACTAGATAGATAAGATGGATAGATAAGATGGTTAGAGAAATTGATTATACAAAAATCGGCTGGGGTGTGGTTCTGCTGTTTGTTAACATGGGAACTCTTTAAATAAACAAGAATATCCACCTTATGTCAGTGAAAATTGGTACGCCGCTAAGCCAGCGCGCAAAGAAGGTGCTGCTGTGTGAGTCGGGAGAACTTGGCAAAGGACTATTTGGCGTAGAGCTTTTTATCAAGGGTGATGAAGTGATATTTAGCGAAGTGTCTGCACGCCCGCACGACACAGGTCTGGTCACCCTTGTGTCACAGGATCTGTCCGAGTTTGCACCCCGCGCCAGGAAAAATTTATTGCCGGGGCAGGCTACATGATTTTTGTTTCACTTTGTCGCCCAAAGTTGGTTGGCGTTCTGGTGACGATACTGCTGCTGATGTCTTGCGCCGAGCACCAGGAACTGAAAGCAAACAATGATTCAACGAAGTACAACCTGGTTAAAGATGTTTTATGGGCGTCCCCGGATGGCTTTGACCTTACGATGGATATCTATACGCCAGCATCAGGCAAGCCAAGCTACCCGGTTATTGTGATGTTCCATGGTGGTGGGTGGCTTATAAACGACAAATCCATCATGGATCAGGCTGCTGCCTATTTAGCGACAAACTCGAACTATGTGGTTTGTAACGTTAACTATCGTCTTCTTTCTGACAATGGTAATACAACAACGTTGAACGAAATCGTCGACGATGCGTTCGGCGCGGTATTGTGGGTCAAGAGTAATGTTGCCAGGTATAAAGGTGATAGCACTCGGGTCGTCGTAACCGGGGACAGCGCCGGGGCACACCTGTCCGCAATGATCGTCAACAGGGGTGATCAATTAAGTTCAGAGGTGTTTTCGTCGTCATCACCTCGATTCACACCTTCTTACCTTCCCGAATCAAAATCGGCCGAACAAGTCGCAGCCGAAAATGGGCTGGCGGTGCAAGCGGCGATTCTTAGTTATGGTGCATATAATTTATCCGAAACACGTATTAGTGACTTCGAGAGCATGAAAAACCCGTTCTGGTGGGTTAGTGGATCGATCGCACGTGGTTTATTTGGTGATGATTATAATGTCGTTGAGCACCCGTTGATGTACAAGGCTATTTCTCCATCACAGAACATTCCCCAGGCCACCGAGCGCCAATTCCCACCCCAGCTTCTTTCAGCGGGAAGCGAGGATCCGCTGGTTTCGCCTGAATCGGTAAAGTCTTATGTAGAGCTGCTGCAATCGGCCGGTCACACAGCCCTTTACTGGGAATATGAAGGGAAGTCACATGCATTTTTGGATTCCGGTTCAAATAGGTTGCTTGGCTCCAGTTTTGAAGCGGATGCACCATTGGCATTGAACGTCATGATAGAGTTTCTTGACGAGGTGTTTTACCCACTGTAACGGCTCGCCCTGAACGTGTGGGTTTCCAGAGCTGCAGCACTTTTTATGGTGGCGCAGCTTCACGGGGCATATTCAACTGTTATAAAACCAGAGTCTACCAAACGAGGAACAACTGGCATGACCGGCAACGCCAATCTCTACGCTCATTTTCAACAGCATTTTCCGGCTGACCTCAATACGCAACTGCTGACTGATGTCGACGGTCGCAGCGTTACTTACCTGCAGGCAGACGAAGCTTCTGCGAGGATCGCGAACACGCTGTTGCAACTTGGTGCTGGCCGTGGCGACAGGATCACAGTGCAGGTTGAAAAATCGGTGGAAAATTTGTACCTCTATCTGGCTTGTCTGCGTGCGGGGCTGGTTTACCACCCGCTCAACACAGCTTACACAGCATCTGAGCTTGCATACTTTCTTGGGAATGCAGAACCAACCATTGTGATCTGTGCCAGTGATGTGCTGGTCACTATTGAATCTGTCCTTCCGGCAAACGGAATAAAAGCACTGCTGACTCTCGATGTTGATGGTGGAGGTACTCTGATGCAGCAGGCGGCAGGCGCTAGTGAGCAAGCGGGTGTGGCCCAGAGCCAGGGCGACGAAATGGCAGCCCTGCTTTACTCCTCAGGCACGACAGGGCAGCCGAAAGGTATCATGTTGAGCCACGACAACCTGCGTAAGAATGCCGAAACATTGGTTCAAACCTGGGGGTTTTCGGCTTCCGACCGGTTGCTGCACATGCTGCCTATCTACCATGTGCATGGACTATTTGTCGGCCTTGGTTGCGTGTTGATGTGTGGCGCGAGCATGGCATGGCACAGTCGTTTCTCCGATAAAGCCGCTATCGCCGCAATGCAAGATTGTACAGTCATGATGGGTGTTCCAACGTATTACACCCGGTTGTTGGCAAACGAAGAGTTCGGGTCAGAATGTTGCTCTAACATCCGCCTGTTTGTTTCAGGTTCCGCGCCTCTGCTTTCAGAAACCTTTGTTGAATTCAAATCCCGTACCGGACATACCATTCTGGAACGCTACGGCATGACAGAGACGGGAATGAACACTTCCAACCCGCTTAACGGCGAGCGACGTGCCGGTACCGTGGGCCCACCGCTGCCTGGTGTGGCTGTTCGAGTGGTCGATGACTCCGGTGGGAATCTTGCTGTTGGAGAGACGGGTAATTTGCAGGTAAAAGGCCCGAATGTGTTTCCCGGCTACTGGCGTATGCCAGAGAAAACGGTAGAGGACTTTACCGACGACGGATTTTTCAACACAGGCGACAAGGCTACGATCGACCCCGATGGGTATGTCTCGATCGTTGGTCGTGCTAAAGACATGATCATTACTGGCGGCCTTAACGTTTATCCGAAAGAGATAGAGCTCGTCATTGATGACATGGCCGGTATCAATGAGTCAGCTGTCATAGGCGTTGCCGATGCCGACTTCGGCGAAGCAGTTGTCGCCGTGATTATTGGCAACGGTGACCCTCCCACTGTCGATGAAGTTATCAGTCACTGTAAGAAACAATTAGCCAACTTCAAGGTCCCCAAGCGGGTGGAGGTGATCGAGAGTCTGCCGCGTAACGCGATGGGTAAGGTGCAGAAAAACCTGTTGCGTGAGCGCTTCTCGACGGCTTGATTGTGGGTTTATTCCAACAGTATCGTCGATCAGGTAAAGGCCGAGCACGATAACCAACTTACCCGTCTTGTTCAACGAATGCAGGAGGCTGTCGCCGAGTTTCTAAAAAGTAAAATACTTACCGGTGAATGCGACGGATTTTGTTGGCTCCCCCGTATATCGTTGTAAGGTCAACAAGTTTGCCTTCCTGTTAAACATCGATAAGGAATTGTAATGAAAAAAGTAACCCAAACATTTGCGTTGATAATACTTGCAGTTGGTGCAGCGCTTGCCTTCGGCAAGCCCGTGGATCGAATGATCGATAAGCTCGATAGCGATGGAGACGGTATGATCAGTGCCGAGGAATTCCAACCTCCTCGACATCGAGGCATGATTGAGCATATGGATGTCAATAACGACGGCGCAGTCACGATGGAGGAAATAGATCAGCAGATTGCCGATCGCCAAACAAAAATGGTCGACCGACAGGTAGAGGAGACCGCGAGAATACATACGTTTTTTAATGACGCTGATACTGACGGCGACGGCGCCGTTACCCAGAAGGAAGCGCAGGCGGCTGCATTCAAACGCATCGATGAAAATGGTGATGGTTATCTGACGGAGGAAGAATTACGCAAGGCGAAACCGCCTCACGGTGGCAGGCATGGGCCGGGTGGTTCTGGCGAGCGGGGTGGTCCGCACGGTGATTCCTGATTGAGTACCATCAATGGTTGAGAAAGATGATCGAAGAGTTGTTGAACGGGTACTTGCCGGAAGCGAGTCTGCTTTCCGGCAGATCGTCGACCAGCATTCTCAGCGCATATTCAATTATGCCCGGCGCATGACTCGCAACAGTACCGAGGCTGAAGATATCGCTCAGGAGACATTCATTCGATTTTGGGTGTCGAGAGACCGGTTCGACCCGAGCAGGGTAAAACTCACCACCTGGTTGCACCGGATCGCACACAATCTTTGTATCGATTATTTTCGACGAAGGCAGCTGCAAGAAAGACAGGTACCCGTGCAATCAGACAGCCAGGATAGTCCTGATACTGACTACGAACTTAGTATTCGTGCAGCGGTGGTAAATAAGGCGTTAATGACCCTGCCCGAAAGACAGCGCAGCGCCATTGTTCTCTGTCACTACCAGAACTTCAGTCAGCACGATGCCGCCCAAATACTGGACTTGTCTGTGGATGCCCTGGAGTCTTTACTGCGACGAGGCAGGAGTAAACTGAAACAGATACTGGCGAAGGAGTTGGAATGAACCTGGAACGATTTACGCTGATCGTTGAAAGCTATGGTGCAGATTCGCAGCAGTGGCCGGGGGACGAACGTGTCGAGGCGCTGGAATTTTCGCGTACTTCCTCCGACGCTATGTCATTACTCGATCAGGCTGCAGAACTGGATCAGCATTTAGCCTTGTTTGAATTAGCTAACAGTGAACTCTCAGTGCAGCGGATTGAGATGGGTATCCTTTCCGCGTTGAAGCAGGGAACGTTGAAGCAGGGAAGACTGGAACGATTATTGAACTGGGTTTTACCGGATTTTGATGATCTTGCCCACACATTGTGGCGTCCGGTGCTGGTGGCGTGTGTGCCGTTGCTGTTTGGCGTTGCCATTGGTCTCATGCTGACCAACAACACCTATGAATTATCATCGGATGAAGAGCTGAGTTTGCTGGCTTTCACCGATACCGTCAGTGAGGAATGGAGCAATGAATAGGAAGGTACTTCTGGTAGCACTACTGGTCTTCTCGATTGGCCTGAACCTGGTCTTTATTGGCGTTGCTGTGGGACGTCATTTGTTCGGTATGTCGCCTGGTAGAGCTCACTTTGAATGGATGACCCAGGAAGTCAGTGAAGAAACCCGTAGAAAGTTGCGTTCCACCATGCGTGAGCATATGCAGGAATCCCTGCCTGCTCGCAGAGAACTGCGCAAAGCCCAGCATCAGCTTCGCTCTGCCATTACCACTGACGAGTATGTGGAGACTGATGTGGTCGCTCGGCTTGCGGGCGTTCGCAGAGCATCGGCTGATCTTCAGGAGTCCATGCACAAGCAAATGGTGGAAAACCTTCGACAACTTGCGCCAGAGGAGCGTAGCCATGTCCTGGGCATGATGATGCGTCATGACAGTAGGGGGCGGCGCGGCCCGCCGTCAGAACACCCTAGAAGGCCGGGTGATCCGCCACAGGGATAGAACCAGGGCGCACAACGCAGCAGTTCAGGTAGCGAATCACTCGGTTAGATGCTTGAACATGCTCACTGAAAAACATACAGTCCATTCCTGCTCGGTGCTCAAATAGTGCCTGCCAACAATTAATTTAATCAAGGAGTTAGCATGGATATTTCAGGTAGTAAGGCTATTTTTGTCGGCGGTGCTTCGGGCATGTGCCGCGCAACGGCGACAGAATTTGCAGCGAAGGGCGGTCAGCTATCGATCCTCGATTTGGAAAGTTCTGACGGCGCAGCTGTTGCACAGGAATTAGGTGGCAAATTCTACCCTTGCAACGTGATGGATTACGACGATATGGCGGATGTGATGGACAGCGCTGTATCTGACATGGGTGGTTTGCATTACGTCGTCAACACAGCCGGCGGCGGTGGTGCGCAGCGAACGCTCAAGAAGGATGGCACGCGGCATTCACTGTCTGACTTTCGTCGGGTGATTGATCTCAACCTGATCGCCTCATTCAATATCAACGGTATTGCGGCAGAACATATGGCAAAAAATGAACCTAATGCCGATGGTGAACGTGGAGTGATGATCAACACAGCCTCGATTGCCGCTTTCGAAGGGCAAATCGGGCAGGTCTCATATACAGCAGCAAAAGCCGGTATTGCGGGAATGACGCTGACCATGGCAAGGGACCTTGGTGTGTTGGGTATACGATGTATGACCATTGCCCCCAGCCTGTTCGACACGGGTCTTACCGCGGGCATTCCTGATGAAGGTGCGCAGCAGTTGACCAAGGACGCTGCGTTCCCTCGTAGAATGGGCCAGCCTCATGAATTCGCCACCATGGCGATAGCGATCTATGAATGCCCTATGATGAATGGTTCGACCATTCGTGTAGACGCCGGGCAGCGATTCGCACCTCGTTAACGGTAGGCTAACAAAAACGTTCCTGAGTATTATGAGCGTTTTGAAAGACATTAAGCGTAGCGAGTAAACGTAAACAGCAAACAGGTATAAAGATTTGATGCATCAATATTCGGCGCAAGAGGTTGCCACATTCGATCACGTTGTTCGGGAGCGACATTCAGTCAGGGGTTTTTTGCCCCAGGAAATTCCGGATGAGCTTATGCAAAAGGTGTTCGAAACTGCACGATGGGCGCCTTCCGGGACCAACGTTCAACCGTGGCAAATTTGTGTTGCTTCAGGTGAGACGCGAGATCGAATTCGGTTCGAATTGCTGGATCGAGTCGCCAACAAAATCAGCACTAATCCCGACCACCCAGGTGATGGCAAGATTGGAGATGTCTGGCGGGAACGAAAACGAGCCTGCGCACGTGCGCTCTATGGTGCAATGGGCATTGAATGGGAAGACCGCGTGGGTCGCGGCACGGCAGCCAAGCGTAATCATGAGCTGTTCGATGCCCCTCACGTGGCGTTTCTGTGTATCGACGATGTGTTTGGTAGACATACCGTCGCAGACGTCGGTATGTATGCCCAAACCCTGATGTTAGCCATGAGTGTTAATGGCATTGCATCGTGCGCGCAAGGTTCTCTGCGGGATTACCCTGATCTGGTTCGTGAAACATTTGGGCTGGCGCCGGAGGTAAAAGTTTTGTTCGGCATTAGTTTTGGTTTTGAAGACCAGAATGTCCCTGCGAATCAGGCAAGGACTGAACGGGCGCCGATTTCAGAGACGGTGCAGTTCCTGAATTAAGTAGGGGTGGCAGGTATGGTCAGATAATGGATATTGAAGACATACTTAATCTTGGCACATATCCCGTTGATGATTCGGGAACTCCCGGTGGTGAGGCTTTGGTGGATCGCTGTCGTGCTGACCTCTTGGGGAATCTCTATTGCACGATCCCTGACTTTGTTTCTCCGCAGGCCCTGGCATTAATGGCAGAGGAAGCGACAGGTTTGAAGGCGGGGGCTTATCATAACCATTCACTCAGAAATTGTTACCTGCATCAAAGCAAGGATACTGCACTTCCACAAGACCATGCGCGTAACTTGCAGGACAGGTCCAGTGTTCGCATGATCGCCTATGATCAACTGATGGAGTCCTCTCCGCTAAAGACTTTTTATCAATCGGAATTAGTTCAGGAACTGGTTGCCGGAATAGTTGGTGAAGGCCCTCTTTATCCCAACATAGATCCCTACCAACCGGCAAATTATGTCTATTACGAGCATGGGGATGAGTCATCCTGGCATTTTGATAGCGATAATTCCTTTACGATGACGCTGATGATTCAGCCGGCTGACAATGGTGGTGTTTTTCAGATGTCTGCTAACACACGCAGTGCATCTTCAGAAAACTACCAGCAAGTTAGAGATGTGTTGACTGGAAAGCGAGAAGATACGATTGTTAGTATTGATCGCGAACCCGGTGCGCTTTGTATCTTCAAGGGCTGTCATTCATTACACAGGGTGTCACCTGTTGTGGGTGATCAGCTGCGGATTATGGGTGTATTTGTTTATGAATTCAGTCCGGGAATTGGGGGGGACGCAAAAGTTAATGCGACCATCTATGGACCACGAACCCTCGCTAATTAGATACAACGTAACTCATCAAGGAACAAAATGACTGTTATAAAGAGAAAAATTGGAACCTTAGAGGTTCACCCTGTTGGGCTTGGATGTATGAATCTGAGTCACGCCTATGGTCCGGCACAGCAACATGACGACGCCATCGCGTTCCTGCGCAAGGCGATCGATATGGGCTACGACTTCTTTGATACGGCGACCATATATGGGATGGGCGGCAATGAAAAACTGATCGGCGAGGCTCTGAAAAGCCGACGCGGTGACTTTGTTCTGGCCAGCAAATGCGTCATTGGGTTTAAAGACGGTAAACGCCTGCTTGATGCCAGTCCCGAGGCCATCAAGAGCGCTTGTGAGGCCAGCCTTGAAAGACTGCAAACTGATGTTATAGACCTTTACTACATGCATCGCCCCGACCCGAATGTACCCATTGAGGAATCGGTTGGCGCGCTCGCAGACCTGGTGGAGCAGGGCAAGATCCGAATGATTGGTCTGTCAGAGATGTCAGCGGATACAATTCGCAGAGCGCACTCGGAGCATCCGATTTCAGCGGTCCAATCTGAGTATTCGCTGATGACCCGTAACCCGGAAATCGCGGTCCTTGATGTTTGCCGGGAGCTGGGTATCACTTTCGTACCTTTCTCTCCCGTCGGACGAGGCTATTTAGCGGACGAACCGCTGGATCCTAATGGTTATAAGGATGGTGACCTAAGGCGCACTTTCCCACGCTTCACTGACCCGCATTTCTCGGCTAATTTAGGCCTGCTGGAAAAAGCCAGGCAACATGCATCTGACTTGGGTTGTACAATTGCGCAGCTTGCCCTGGCCTGGACCCTCGCCTCGGGTAAGGGCGTGGTGCCTATCCCTGGTACGACGAACCTTGCGCACCTGGAAGACAACTTTAATGCAGCATCCATTGTTCTGCCGGCCGAAGTGCTGGCGACATTGAATGATGAATTTGCGCCTGAAGCGGTATCGGGACCTCGTTATTCCGAGCCCGCTCAGGCGAGTGTAACAACCGAAAGGTTCTCTTTCGAATAGGACGGGGCCAAGTGTGTATGATCCCAAATTTTGTAAACTAAGTTAATGGAGTGATCGTTGTGTCTGAACAAATGTCCCTGAATGAGGCGATGTACAATTGTCGCGCTATGCGCCGCCTGGAATCGCGTGAAGTTCCTGAAGCCGATTTAATCCAGCTGATTGATGCGGCAAACCAGGCACCTTCTGGCTCGAACACACAGAACGCACGTTGGGTTGTCGTGAGGGACGCCTCGCAGAAACAGAAACTGGCGGACCTTAACCGTAAGCACGCAGAACCCTATATTGCGCCGCAGCGAGCGAATCCGCCGAATGAAAAACACAAACGGCTGCTTGATGCAGTGATATGGCAAATGGACCATATGCATGAAATCCCCGCATTAATAGTAGCGTGCTTTGACTACCCTGAAAAAGTTGAGGGACTGGGCGTTTATCGAAGTGCGGGTTCAGTCTGGCCGGGTATTCAAAACCTGTTACTCACAGCGCGGTCATTGGGACTAGGTGCAGCGCCAACAACACTTGCCCTACGGGAGCAGGATGCTGTCAGGGAGGTGTTGAACCTGCCAGAAACCTTTGCAGCGCTTTGTTTGATTCCCGTTGGTTATCCCAAGGGAAAATTTGGGCCGGTCAGCCGAAAGCCGGTTGCAGACGTTATGCGTTTTGATCGCTGGTAAGTACTGCGATCAGTCGAAAGAGTCGAGATCTTCAAACAAAGGGTCGCCATCCAGAAGTGCCAGCGCCTTCGGCGACATTTGGGTGTGGTAATCGGCCGTCAGATAGCGGTCGTAACCAGCCTGGTCAGGAAATGAAATAAAGTAAAAATAAGTCTGTGGTTGGCCGCGGACCCGTCGCACATCATAAATCGAGCCTGGTTCGTTGGATTCAACGTCCAGCATCAATTGAGATACCAGGGCTTCCAGTTCTGCTTCTTTACCTTTGTGTACTTTAAGACGAATTATTTGGCCGATCATTTTATACTCTCATGGTGCATACCAGATGGGTGAAGTGTAAGCGCGTCCGTGTTTTCTTTCTCCCGAACAACCTGTAAACCTCATGCCAACTGCTGCCAGTTAAAACAGGTTCCTGCGTCGGTTTTATAGAAAGGCAGTTTCAGGCGAGTGGCGCCTCGAAACAATTTCTTGAGTTAGCATCCAAGCGCCTTACGGGTGCTAGCTATACCTCCAGTATATATCCCGTGGATAACCTTGGATGCGACTGCCTCGTCAGCACCCTTGGGTTCGAAAGTGCCGGACCAGTTCACTGTGCATGCGTCCTCGCCGTTGGCGGTGATCTCAACCTGGGATGAATAATTAGAGACAGGTAAAGGATTATCTTCGTTCAGTATTGAATATCCGAATACGAGCTTCTCGCTATCGTGTTCGTCGAGACGTTCAATAACCTGTCCACCGCCCATGGTAATTGTTCGCACTGCACCAACGCCCTCACCCTCGAGTTCAAAAGCGGTGATAGCGCCACCAACTTTAATGCGACCGAAGTCTCCAAGAACTTTAAAAACGTCATTGGCATTGGCAGCGATGGTTTCTACGACGGTTACAATTGTCATGTGGGTTCCCTATTTGTGTTGAGTTAACTAGATTGTCATATCAGCTAGAGTGTCGTTGATACCTGCTGTGCGGACCGAATGCAAGAACATCTTAACTCCCCTGTCTGAATTGACCGATATCCCCGTCGCGCGCCAGGTAATTGTTAGTCGTAGTGACATCCAGATGGTGAGCCGGAAAGCAGGCGTACAAAGGATCGACAAGCAGATCATGGAGCTGAATATTGATCTCACTCCGCTGCACCCCGAGACGGAACTGCGCAAGGCAGGCGTGATCTTCGACTGATTCCCCTTGTAACCGGGGCATTAACTACTACCAGAAAGTAAAGCCTTGTACGGGTCGCGTGTCTGTTTCGGCGTGGTTAGGGTCAAGATAGATCGTGAATATTTTGATGCTATCTGATTCACATCGCATGATGTATTTATCGAGTTTGTTGCCATAAGGGCCATCTTCTGACGCGCTCACGTGTTTGTACTCGGGTATGGCGCCATTTTCACAATCCAGGCTGTCAATGTATGCACGAGTACCACCTGTTCCCTCGGTCTTCACAGGATTTCCTGCAGAGCCAAACTCCGGCTCGGTTTGTTCAGCAAAAGCTGCGCTAATAGAGAGGAGCAGCGTCGGGAATAGCACTGAGGGCAGTGTGTCCATGCCAATAGTATACGCCTTGATTTAGGCACGGCGCACCTTCGCTGAGGCACTGATTCTATGCGGCTGTCAGGGCAGTAATGAGTTGATTTTGTCGGGTTTTGGCCTGTTTTACCGGAAATCAGTGTTACCTGAGTTGAAATTTATCCGCGGTAAATGCCTCGAAAGTTCTCTCAATATCCTCGATTCCACCCGCCAGTGGCGCAATGATATGGGTATGAACACCGCCATCCGCGTCCTCCTGGATACGCGCCCGAATTTCGCCTTCCGTTCCGATAATAGCGATCTCGTCGATCAACTCGTCGGTTAGTGCGCTGCTTGTCTTATCCCGGTCTTTTTCGGCCCAGCCTGCACTGATGGTTGCTGCGGCATCTTCGTATCCGGCCCAGGCGAGAAATTTGTTGTAAACGGGTGTCGCATAGTAGGGTGCGAAAGCGGCTCTAAAGAGGTTTCTCCCGTACTCCTTGTCGTCTGTGCATAAAACCATCGCGCGATTAACGACTTCCACGTCCTGCCAATCCTTGTTCGCGCGTTGCGCGCCGCGTTTAACGGCTGCCATCATTTTCGGCAGGGCACCTTTCGGCCAAAGGTTGAAAATCACACCGTCACCAATCTCAGCTGCCATTTCAACCATGTTCTGGCGGAGACATCCTATGTATACAGGGGGTGGGTTCTCAAGAGGCATCTGTCTGTAACCCCTGCTGGATTGTGTCACGCCCTGGAAGCCGGTCTTTTCTCCCTTTAGCATCTGCTTGACCAACTGCGCGGTTTCTTTAACCCGTGTCAGTGGTTTATCCAATGGAATTCCATTCCACTGTCCCATGATTGTCTGGCTGGAAGACCCAATCCCGAGAACGAACCGTCCCGGAATGACCTGCTCGATGACGTTGGCTGTTGCTGCCAGCACGGAAGGCGACCTTGTATAAACGGGGGTTACCGCAACGCCAATCCGGATATTGCCGGTTGCTTGCCCAAGTGCGGCAATCTGGGTAAGGCTGTCCGGTGCACCTGCATCGCCAAACCAGGCGTCAGTGTAGCCATTGTCTTCTGCCCATTTCAGCCTTGCTGCTGTGTCTGCCAGTCTGGGTCCGGCAGGTAAGGTCACTGCCATTCTTTTTTTCAGTGTCATGAGAAATCCTTAATTACTATCAATACCCGTCCAATACCCGTCCAATACCCGTCCAATACTTGTTCAGGGTTTATTGAGTTACCAGTTGTTGATGTGCATAACCGTTTCAACAGGGGGACGGTAGGCCGGTTTGAAACTGGTTCCTTTGGTGTATCCGATTGGAATGAGAGCAACCTGCATATAATCATCAAAGGGTATTCCAATAATGTCTGCGACTTCTTTTTCCTGCATCAGGTGTAGCGTTGTCCATGCGGTTCCAATACCCCTTGCGCGGGCGGCAAGCATGAAATTCCAGGCAGCCGGTATGATTGAGCCGAGTGTCCCTGTTTGGGCGATAATGTTGCTTGTCTCAGGTGAGTCTGTGCGCCCGGCAATACAGGGGATAAGCAGAGCAGGTACCTTGCCCATGTTCTCAGCCAGGTAATCCGCAGATGATGCAGAACGAGTTTGGCTGTCGGTCAGGTTATTGTCACCGCTATCCATATGCAACTTGTGTATGGCTATGGGCATGTCACGATAGATTGAAAATGCCTGTCGGTAGATCTCTCCGATTTTTGCTTTTTTTGCAGGGTCAGTCACGAAAACGAACTGCCATCCCTGGGCGTTTGATCCAGTGGGTGCCTGTACGGCAACTTCCATGCATTCCCGCAGCACATCCTCAGACACAGGCCGATCGAGATCTAACCGTTTACGGACTGCTCTTGTGGTACTTAATAGCTCGTCATTACTTAAACCCAATTGCTCATGAGGCATTGCAGATTCCTTTGGTTGGCAAAAATGTTGCTTTCATTCTTGATGCTATCACAAGGAAACGTCCGTTGGCCCAGTAGAACGGTATGGAAGGTTTGTCGTCGACCAACGAAAAGGATTTTGTGCGCACGGCGTGTCGTATGATTATAGCGACCTGGCTTTCCTAGGATTTGTCACCAGCTGCTCGAACAATGAACGCGGGTTTCGACTCACTGACCTTCGCCCAGGTTTTTCCTGTTTCTTCAACGCTCATAAGCCGGATGACTTCAGCTGCGACATTCTCGGGCGTCATAAATATCGCGTCACGACTGCGCTGGGCCTCAGGGATGATTCCAGTATCTATACCGCCAGGGCAGATCGCGTTAATTTTGATGTTTCGTTCAGCAAGCGTTGGGGCGAGACTGCGCACCAGGCCAACGACAGCGTGTTTACTCATTGAGTATAGAGGATCAACCGAATAGGGGGTGATGCCCGCGAGCGAAGCGGTGACCACGATGGCTGATCCCGAAGGTAGTAAAGGTAGCAAAGCCTGCAGGCCAAATACGACGCCGTCCACATTCACACTCATCATGCGTCTGTAACGATCTATCGACATTGCGTCGAATTGGTATTCTGTAAGAGGAGCCTCGGGTGGGGCGATCTGGATACCGGCATTGAGATGAATATTAGTCGGAGCGCCCAGTTCAGACAGCCGTTCAACGACCTTTTGCCAGTCACTGACACTACCAACATCGCAGTGTTCGTAACTCGCACCACACGATTGTGCGACCGCTTGCCCATCCTTGTCAGCGACGTCCAGTGCAAGCACGCGTTGCCCCGTTGCTGCGACGGATCTCGTCACAGAAGCCCCAATTCCGGAAGCGGCTCCGGTGATGACCCAAACGCTTGAATTTTCAGTAATTGGTCTGCTCCTTCTGGCAATATCGGATGGTTATCTTACGGTGAACCGGTCGCGCTGTTAAGCACCTTTACGCTCCATATTTACTGCAGGTGAATGGTTATTCTGGTCCGCCCCTCATTAAGGTAGAATTTGTGGCTTACCTTTTGACGCGGCTTTAACAGCGCCTGAAAAGAACAACGAACGTGAGTGCGGCTACGGAACTGTCGCGATAATGGATAACAATGATGAAACTGATTACTGGTAATTTGAGTCCGTACTCGGCAAAAGTACGAATGCAACTTTATGCCATGGGCATTGATGACGTGGAGTTCGATCTGCCTGCGTCATTTTTTATGGGGAAATTGTCAACTTACTCTCCGATAGGCCGAATACCGGTGCTTGAAGTAGAGGAGGGAATCGTTCCTGAGTCAGAAGTGATCGCCGAGTATCTGGACGACTGCTATCCCGATAAAAGCATGTTGGGGGAATCCCCGTGGATCCGTTCACAGGTTCGCCTGATTTCCAGAATTGCAGATGTCTACTTGATGAACAACATCTTCATGGCGCTGCCCCAGGTCAATCGCAAGACAAGGGTTGATGCGGTTCGCGATCTATTAGCGGGTCAGGTGACCCGTGGTATGGGAGCCCTGGAGCAACACATTGGCCAAGGTGACTGCGCTGTTGGGGACAAGCTGACACGAGCTGATTGCACCCTGGTTCCGGCATTATTTTTGTGTGAGCGAACCGTTCCAATGCTGGATGTCGAAAATCCGATACTGGCAACTACGCACGTGGCAGCCTACTGGGACAAAATCCAGGGCAATGAATTTGCAGCTAAAGTTCTGGATGAGATGGATCGAGGGCTGCGCGAACGCCAGGATGGCACCGAACGAAAACGGATTGAAGCAGCCATTGCCAAGCAGAAAGCGCAGCTATAGTGGCTATCCCATCCAGCCCTGATCCGGTGGCCTAATGTCGCAGCGCTCAAAACTCCAAAGGCAGCCACAGGTGTTTTTCGAAAATCGCGTTACGCTGCTCGATCAGTATCGGGTCGTAACCACTGATGCTTTTTTTTAGTGCACTCCATCCCTGCCTGAGTGAATCCGGCATCGGGTTAACCTCGTGAGGTAACGCTTCCAGCATGTTGGAGAAACAGGCCCAGTAGATGTCTGCTGCTGTCATAGACTCGCCGACCAGATAAATGGACCCCGCCGCTGTTTGGGCTTTGATGGTTTTCGCCAGGTAACCTAAAATTTGTTCAACACGCTCAATCGCTGTTTTCACAGCGGCTTCGGAAAAGCCGTATTCCCGAAACATGGGGTTTTTTTCGAACACGACATCGCCATGCGCCTGATAGGTAACATTTAACATGAGCATACGGGCGTGCCAGGCCATTCCTCCTTCATTGCAGATTTCACTGGCAATGCCGACCATCTGGATTCTCTGATCAATATCCTGGGGATAAAGCGACGGGCCACTGCCGAGTCTTTCTGCAAGATCCAGGATCTCCTGCCATCGTACCCTTGGGGGTTCATCAAGGTATAAGGCAATCGGAGCATTCCTGTGACCGGTCCATGCGACCAGTTCCGGGTTGTCCCGTCCACCTATCTGCTCTGCCGCTTTATAGCCGATCTCATGCCATCGCAAAACGGCCTTGGCCGCCTCGCTCCAGGGTCCGGGCACATCGCGGGTCAACACCAGTCTTAGCCCTGATTCCTTTTTTACTTGTTCAATTGTCAGGTAATCCATGGCCGCTTCCTTTGGATGAGTGGTGTGGAGAGTAGACCAGATGGTGCCGGACAGCCAGATTTTAAGGATGCTATGCTCTTGGCTTCAGCAAAATCGCGGCAGTGGCGAATTGAGTCAATTTTGAAGACACCCTGGTATTACGGTTGGAACATTGTTGGTGTCAGTCTTGTTTTTCAGGGTGTCTTGTTCGGGTCTATATTCTTTTCATACACCCTGTGGGTTGGAGAATGGCTTGATGACGAAAACCTGAGTGTGACACTAATTTATGTGATGGTACCCATCACTATCCTAAACCTTGCACAGAGTCTGATGTCGCCTTTCGCTGGCTACGCCATGGATAGGTATTCCATTAGGACGTTGATCTGTGCCGGTACCACGTGTGCGGGATTCGGTTATGTGCTTATCTCGCTGACAACAGAATTCTGGCAGATCATCGCGATCTACGGCACCTTGATCATGGCCGGTGTCCTGCTGGCCGGTCCGTTGGCGGCGCAAACCCTGGCAGCGAAATGGTTTGGTAAAAATCGCGGCCTGGCGATTGGGATTTCAACTACTGGCACTTCAATTGGTGGTGTTGTCATGGCTCCCGTTGTGACTTTGCTCCATCAGTCTTACGGCTGGCGTGACGCTCACTGGATGTTGGGGATAGCTTTTGTTGCAGTCATTCTGCCGCTCGTATGGTTGACGGTTCGAAGTACGCCGGCGGAACTGGGTATTGAAGCTGAATCAGCCGGTGAATCGATTAGCGAGTCGGAAGCGCTACAAGAAAGGTATTGGACGATTGCTGAAATTCTCAGGCAGCGAACGTTTTGGGTTGTCGTGCTGTCATTTTTACCATTGGTCACCGCATTCGGGAGCATTCAGCAACATTTGCGACCCTATGCAGAGACCCTTGGGATCGACTCTATGCAGACAGCATTCCTGATATCTGTTTTTGCAACAATCATGATTCTGGGTAAGCTTTTCTTCGGCTCGATGGCGGACAGGTTTGATCATCGTGGGCTGTTTGGTCTGTCGTTGCTGGCATGTGCCATCGCTGTGCTTGGGTTACTGACAAACCCAACCTATTCAATGCTGATCGTCTTAAGTGGCCTGCTTGGGTTTTCTGCCGGCGGATTTTTGCCATTACTCGGTGCGATAGTTGCGTCACGGTTTGGTGTTGCTTCGTTTGGAAGTGTCATGGGACTTTTAGGCCCGTTCCTGGCTGCTAGTGCCTTTGGCCCCATGATCTTCTCGACGCTGTTTCAGATCCACGGTAACTACAACCTGGCGCTCTGGGTGGCGCTTACTGTGCTAATTCCCGGCGCAGTGGCGATGGTCTTTCTGCCAAAGCGTTAAGATCGAAGATGCCCAAACACTCGTTCAAGCGCATTGGGTGAACCCATTGCGCCAACACCTGCTTTGATGATGGCATCACCCTGTTTGACCGAATCGTAGTTGGCGATAGCATCGCCACCAGGGTGCTTAATTTTTTCGACTACTTCGTCTACCACCTGATGTTGGGCGCTTGCCGTTCCATCGTAGGCAATCCCCGGGACATTGCGTGAATAGTGGCTGAACACCCCAGGACATAACGCGACTGTTAAATACGTATAATCCATTCCACCTATTGAGGAAAAATGTGTCATGGATAGTTGTCGCCTTTGCAAGGAAGAGGGTGGTGCCCTGATCTGGTCGGGTGAGGATTGCCGAATAGTCCAGGTCAATGATCCTGGTTTACCCGGTTTTTGCCGCGTCATCTGGCATCAACATATTGCGGAAATGTCAGCGCTGAATCATGCCCAGAGACATCTTTTAATGCGTATTGTCGTTGACGTAGAAGAGGTCATCGCTAGCGCGATGAAGCCAGTAAAAATTAACCTGGCATCGCTTGGTAATCAGGTGCCTCATCTTCACTGGCACATCATTCCCCGGTATGAAGATGACCCGTATTTTCCAGATTCAGTCTGGTCGGAGAAACGCCGGGATACCAATGAGGTTGTCGCTCTGAAAAGACAAGCAATGGCAGAGCTGTTGCCCGTTCTGATCAGGGAAAAAGCCGATAGCTGGACGGGGAAGGATTCAAAATAGTCGAAGGCGTCAAACGGAGGCATTTGCAGATCCATATGTACCTTGACCAAAGGCAGGTGCCACTAAGATTAGATGATTGAATGATGCTTCGATAATCGGGTGATGCCTTGTGATGGCCCGCGTCAGCACATACTGCCATGAGGACCGGAATGGCTTTTGTCGAGTTGATTTTTGTCTTACCAGACACCAACGGGTCATAGAATAGTGTTTGTTGGTCATCGTCGGCAATCAAGTTTGGCGTATTATGAGTCGCCCTGATCACTTAATTGTTTTACCACGATGCTGGCTGAACTAGGCGTGATATGGGCGTTAGAAGCAAGAAGTCACTGTCGAGCAAGTGCAGTGAGCGGGAAGAGGTGATCATAACCCTTTATTTGGGAACACTGCTTCCGTTACACTCACACCACGAATTCACTACGGTTAATGAGCACGCCTATGAGGTATGAATCTCCTAAAACCACCAAGGAGGCAGTTACACTGCTTTCCAAAGAAAAAGGCAAGGCATTTGTGCTTGCCGGTGGCACTGACTTACTGGTCAAATTACGGATGGATATGATCGAGCCAGATCTGATGATCGATATCAAACGTATTCCAGCCATGAATGAAATTAACAAAACGGCTACCGGTTTTAAGATCGGCGCAGCTGTCTCCGGCAGGCAACTGGGCGCTAGCAAAGCGCTTATCAAAGCCTGGCCGGGTGTCGTCGAGGCAACCAACCTCATTGGCTCAGACCAGATTCAGGGTCGATGCACCATGGTAGGTAACCTTTGCAATGCATCACCGGCGGCTGACAGTGTGCCTGCGATGATCGCTGCAGGTGCCAAGGCGGTGGTCGTTGGAAAGGCCAAACGTCGTACAGTTGCAGTAGAAAACATCGTCACGGGCCCTGGCCAGACTTCATTGGCCAAAGGTGAAATTATTGAAGCAATTACGTTGCCCAAGCGTCCGGCAAAATCCGGTGATGCATACCTGAGATTCATTCCGCGGACAGAAATGGATATTGCTGTTGTTGGTGTTGCGGTGAGCCTAACGTGTAAGCGCGGTGTTATTGATAGCGCGAGGGTTTCCCTGGGTGCTGTAGCCCCAACCCCGTTGCTGGTTAAGGAAGCAGCGGCCGCCATTATCGGTACAAAGCTGGATCAAGAGGCGCTGGAGAACCTGGCTGCAGCTTGTTCAGCAGCATGTAATCCAATAGAAGATAAGCGCGGCACGGTTGAATACCGGGTCAGGGTTGCCGGAGTACTGGCAAAACGCGCTGCGAATATTGCCTTTGAACGGGCGGGAGGTAAGAAATGACAGGCGTACACGTTTCAACAAGTATTAATGGTGACCCGGTAGAGTATGTCTGTCCGGCAGACGAATCACTGCTCGATGTGCTGAGGGATCGCGTTGGCCTGACCGGTGTGAAGGAAGGCTGTAGCACGGGCGATTGTGGTGCATGCAGTATCACACTTGACGGCACTTTGGTCTGTGCGTGTCTGGTGCTGGGGGCTGAGGCTGAAGGTCGAAAAGTCACCACCATTGAAGGAATGGGTGATGGTGAGAAGTTACATCCTCTACAGCGACAGTTTATCGAGAAAGCTGCCTTGCAGTGCGGCATCTGTACGCCGGGCTTCCTCGTTGCTGCCAAGGCGCTTTTGGACAATAACCCGGATCCGACGGTCGAGGAAATCCGCTATGCGCTGGCGGGCAATCTTTGCCGGTGCACTGGTTATGACAAAATTGTAAGGGCTGTTCAGGCCGCGGCGAAAGATCTTCGTCGTCAGAAGAAATAGGAGGGCGACAGATGAAGCACGATCAGAAATATACAGGACAGGAATTTAAAGTTGTTGGTGCCAGAGTAGATCGACCTGATGGTGTCGACAAGGTCACGGGGCGTGCCCGATATGGCGCTGATGCGAATGCGCCGGGGCAACTTGTCGGCCTGGTGCTCAGGTCACCACATGCGCATGCCCGCATTGTGAAAATCGATACCTCGAAGGCCGAAAAGGTTGCGGGCGTCAAAGCTGTACTAACTTCGGCAGACCTGCCGGACCTGACAAACGGTGATGCAGGAAACTATGCAACACTAGAGAATTGCATGGCCCGTGACAGGGTGCTCTATGATGGTCACGCCGTAGCCGCCGTGGCGGCGATCGATAAGTCAGCAGCGAAGAAAGCGTTAAAGCTGATCAAGGTTACTTATGAAAAGTTACCGCACGTAACAGATGTCGACGAAGCACTGAAGGAAGGTGCACCGCTGGTTCAGCCGAGCAACGAGCAAGATGGGAAGCCCAGTAACAAATCCGGTCATTTTGAGTTTGGCCACGGTGATATTGAAGCAGGGTTACTAGAAGCTGACGTCGTGTTAGAACGTAGCTACAAGACAGAACAGACGCACCAGGGATATATTGAACCCCATGCCTGCCTCGCGACCGTCGGTCCGGATGGCAGTGGTGAGCTCTGGGTCACGACACAGGGTCACTTTTCATTTCGAATCATGTGTGCCGCTTTGCTTGGTATGGATGTGGCGAAGCTTAAGGTAACTTCCTCTGAAATCGGTGGCGGTTTTGGCGGCAAGACTCATGTCTGGATAGAACCTGTAGCGTTGGCGCTGGCCCGAAAATCTAATCGCCCGGTCAAGATGGTGATGAGTCGCGAAGAGGTATTCAAGGCATCTGGACCAACCTGCGCGACGTCTATGGATGTAAAAATCGGCGCTAAAAAAGATGGCACGATTACGGCTGCGTTCATCGAATGTAGATATTCTGATGGTCCTTTTCCGGGCATTTGGGGCATGCTGGGTGGCATGACAGCATGGGCCTGCTATGACCTTAAGAATTGTAAAGCGGTTGGTGTGGATGTGCTGGTCAATCGACCGAAAGTAGCAGCCTATCGAGCACCTTCAGCGCCTATGATGGCTTTCGGTGTTGAAAGTACCATTGACCAACTTGCGAAAGAACTCGATATCGATCCCGTCGAGCTTAGGCTTCGTAATGTTGCGAAAGAGGGTACGCGTTCTTCATACGGCCCCATTTATGGGCCGATTGGAATTGAGCCGACGCTGGAGGCGGTGAGAGATCACCCGCATATGAGGGCAAAGTTGCGTAAAAACCAGGGCAGGGGTATGGCCAGTGGTTTCTGGTTCAACATTGGCGGCCAGACTTGCAGTGACCTGAATATTGGGGTTGATGGAACGGTTAACCTGACAGTAGGCACCGTTGATGTGGGTGGTGCTCGTGCCTCGCTGTCGCTCATAGCAGCAGAGGAATTGGGGATTCCCTACGACCAGGTAAAAACTAATATTGGCGACACCTCTTCCCTGGGTCACAACGATACAACCGAAGGCAGCAGGGGTACTTTCTCGTCAGGAATGGCGACTATTTTTGCGGCCCGCGAAGCCATTGAGGTAATGAAATCACGTGCTGCACAGATGTGGGGGATTCCCGAGGATGCGGTTGAATGGAAAGATGGAGAGGCCAGGGCTGTTGGTGCAGAACACGGCAACCTGCCTGCGCTCTCACTGAAAGAAATTGCCGCAGAGGCGGGTGCTACAGGTGGGCCTATTGCGGGACATCATGAAGTTACCGCGGACGGCTCGGGCGTTTCCTTTGCTTCACATATTTGTGACGTTGAAGTGGACCCTGAAACCGGCAAGACAACCGTGCTCCGTTATACAGTTGTGCAGGATGCAGGCAAGGCGATCCATCCGGATTATGTCGAAGGTCAGTTCCAGGGTGCGGCCGCCCAGGGTATTGGTTGGGCGTTAAACGAGGAATATGTTTATGGTGAGGATGGCTGCCTGCAGAATGCTGGCTTCCTGGATTACCGTGTCCCCGTTTGTTCCGATCTGCCATTTATTGATGCCAAGATTTTGGAGATTCCAAATCCCAATCACCCCTATGGCATTAGAGGCGTGGGTGAATGTTCCATTGTTCCGCCACTTGCTGCTATTGGCAATGCCGTGTCGAATGCTGTCGGCGTGCGCCTGAATCATGTTCCCATGTCGCCGCCACGAATTCTCAAGGCGCTGGATGACGAAGCAGGTGCTTAACCGACTTGGGGCCGCGCTTGAATGAAAATCGATCTGTCAGGCCCGCTGCGCAATGCGGTGGGTGGGATCGAATCCGTTGAGATGGAAGCAGGAACTATCCGTGAACTGTTGCAGCGCCTGATAGAGCGTTACCCAGCGATGCAACAGCACATGGATCAAGGGATTGCCGTCGCTATTGACGGCACAATCTACCGCGATGATCGCAGCGTTAAGATTCCTGCTGGTGCAGAAGTCTACTTACTACCGAGAATACAGGGTGGGTAATACGGTTTATCCTGTGAACAAACACTAGTACTTTAGCCGTGCAAGGTGATCTGGGATATATCGTGTAGCCTGCCTCTCCAAACAAGAGAAGGAATACATGACCATGGAAGATTCCAACAATAAGCCTATGACGACACCGGAATTTACCGATGCGATGATAGGCCTAGGCCTTGCGGCGGCACTTATTATTCTGTGTTTTCAGGTGTTTGCTCCATTTATGGGCATCATGCTGTGGGCATTGATAATAGCGGTGATGCTATTCCCTGCACACCAAAAGCTGGCAAGCCGAATGGGAGGACGCCAGGGTCGGTCTTCCACGGTGATGGTGATCACGGGTCTGCTTATTATCGGCGCACCCCTGATCATGTTAGCTGGATCGCTCGCAAACCAATTAGCGGATGGCTTTCAGGCTTTCCAGAACGACACGATTCAAATCAGCCAGCCAGCGCCATCAGTGGAGGAATGGCCTGTGATTGGGGAAAGGGTTTTTGATGTCTGGAGCCAGGCAGCCACAGACTTGCCCGATTTCGTTAAAGAGAACAAAGCGAGCCTAGAAAACCTGGTCAAACGCGCGATAGTCGTCTCCGCCAGTACGATGTCGAGTGTGTTGATGTTCCTGGGCGCAATTATTATCGCGGGGCTAATGATGGCTTATGGGGAGTCCGGAGGGCTTGCCATGCAACGTATAGTCAACCGGGTCTCGGATCGAGAGAGAGGCCCTTCGCTTTTAGAGCTGTCAGTACACACAGTACGTTCTGTTGCGGCAGGCGTACTTGGTGTGGCCTTTTTGCAGGCTCTGATTATGGGGGTTGGATTTGTTTTTTCTGGTATCCCTGCGGCTGGAGTTCTGGCGCTTGTTGTACTAATGGTTGGTATCCTGCAACTGCCTGCGCTGCTCGTCTCTGTTCCGGTGGTTGCCTGGTTATGGGGGGTAGGTGATGGCTCGAGTGTTCATAACCTGATTTGGACTGTCTATCTTCTTGTCGGTGGGTTGGCGGACAATGTTCTCAAACCTTTGCTTTTGGGTCGCGGAGTTGATGCCCCAATGCCGATTATCCTGCTGGGTGCCCTTGGTGGCATGATCTCTGCGGGTATCATCGGCTTGTTTGTGGGCGCAGTCTTACTTGCCGTTGGCTATCAGGTGTTTATGGCATGGGTTGGTAGCGCTGATGAAAATGATGAAGTAGCCGAAAGCTGATTTCATTGCTGTGATGCCGGTAAAGAAACAGTTATGTCTTTTAGCGATCGTCGCGATGGGCGCATCTTTGAACGGTTGCACGACCCTTGGGCCAGACTATGAAGAGCCGGAAGTAGCATGGCTGGACACCTGGGAAACAGATCTATACGGGCGAGTCGTAACTCCTGATGGACCTGAAGACCTGGAGTTGCATCATTGGTGGAAAGTTTTTAACGACCCGATTCTTGATGAGTTGATTGAAACGGCCATCCAGGAAAACCCGTCGATACGGATTGCTGGATTGAAGATTCTGGAAAGCCGCGCTGTCCTGGGAATTGCTACCGGTGCCAAATATCCCCAACTTCAGCAAGTTGGCAGTAGCGTGGGCTACGTTAATACCCAGCAGCACGGCGGGCAGATGGGTGGGAGTGACCAGTCGCTTACTGCGTATCAGGCCGACTTTAATATCGGCTGGGAAGTTGATTTTTGGGGCAGGTTTCAACGAAGCATTGAATCTGCAGATGCCGCCTTTTTCAGTTCGATCAGCAACTATCATGACGCCCAGGTGTTATTGAATGCTCAAGTGGTCAATCTGTACTTTACGTTTCGAACAGCAAAAGAAAGAATAGCCATCGCCCGGAAAAACGCAGATATTCAGTTCAGCAGTCTTGAGATTACCCGGCAACTTTATGAAAGTGGGCAGCAATCCGAACTCGACCTTCAACAGGCGCGTACTCAGTACCTTGCGACGCTGGCGAGTATTCCCGCCCTTGAGATTTCCTTCACCAAGACACAAAACGCACTGTCCGCTATCCTGGGTTACCAGCCCGGCGTCCTGGCTATTCTGAAGGGCGTTCCCAAGGGACTGCCGCGCCTGCAACCGACTATGATTGCCGGCATTCCTGCCCGTATTCTTATGCGCCGACCTGACGTTCGAAGAGCCGCCTGGTTGGTGGCAGCCCAATCTGCGTTGATTGGGGTGGCTGAAGCTGATTTGTATCCGGGTATATCACTTGTCGGTAAGCTGGGTTGGTCCGGGAATGATCAATCCGGGGCTGCGGAAACAGGCAGCGCAGCGCTGGGCTCGGTATTCACATGGAACATTTTTGATCATGGGCGGATTCGCAACAATGTTCGTGTTCAGGATGCTCGATTACAGCAGGCGATAGAAAGCTACCAGGATGTGGTGCTCAAAGCCGCTCAGGAGTTAGACTCTGCTGCTATCACTATCGTCAAGAGTGACGAGCAGAATGCGATTCTGGTGCAGTCTGTTCAAGCAGCTGAACGTTCTCTTGAACTTGCCATGACCCGTTATCAGGAAGGCTATGCCAGTTTTCAGCGGGTACTGGATGCGCAGCAGGCGGTTGCCCGACAAACAGAAACAGAATTGGTAAATCAGGGGGTCCAGATATCTGCAGTCATCAGCTTTTATAAAGCATTGGGGGTAGGGTGGCAGGACAGACCCGTTAGTGACCTCGTACCGAAAACCACTGGGGAGGTGATGAGTTCCCGTAGCGATTGGGGTGACCTTTTGACTTCACCGTTGCCACCATCGCCGGCGATCCTGTTGCCTCAAGAAAAGCAATGATAATAAGTGAGCGATAATGAGTGATCAGGAAGAAATAGTAGTCGACACTGCTGGAGATGACCTAGCTCAGGCGCCAACAGGGGATACTGAAACAGATCGGTCAGTCAAGAAAGGTCTGTTGGCGGTTGTCTCTCTTATCTTGCTGTCACTTACGTGGTATCTATTTGCCGACCGGTTTACGCCATATACCACACAGGCTCGGTTGGAAGGCTATATCGTAGGGGTCGCACCCCAGGTCTCGGGTGTTGTTCAAGAAATTTGGGTGTCTAACAACCAGTCAGTTGAGATAGGCCAAAAACTCTTTCAGATCGATCCGACCCAATATGAGATAGCGCTGGCGAAGGCGAACTCAGATCTTGAGAGTGCCCAGCGGCAAATTGATTCAGGCAATGCTGCGGTAGATGCGGCGCGGGCCAACCTGGTTGCGGCGGAAGCCAACCGGGAAAAAGCAGAAAAAGACACAGCAAGACTGGAACGTCTTTACAAAGATGACCCAGGAACCATCTCGGTCCGTCGACTTGAAGTTTCCCGTGCAAGCCAGGACCAGGCTCGTGCAGGCGTGACCGGCGCTAAGGCAAAGATTGAACAAGCAATCGAACAAAAAGGCGGCGATGACGATAGCAACAATAGCATTCTGAAATCCGCTAATTCCGCGGTAGATAAAGCGAAGTTAGACATTTCACGAACTGTCGTCAAAGCCTCTACCAAGGGTTTGATTACAGACCTGCGTTCGGACGTTGGTTTGTTTGCCGCTACGGGGAGTCCGGTAGTGACGCTGATTTCCCTGAGTGATCTATGGGTCAGCGCGCAATTCAAGGAGAACAACCTGGGACATATAAGGCGTGGTAGCCCCGTGGAAATTCTGTTCGACGCACTGCCAGGTCAGGTCTTTAAAGGCAAGGTGCGCAGCGTAGGTTATGGTGTTGGCAGCGGTCAAGCCCTGCCGCCAGCGGGTACTCTGCCGACAATCAGTAACAACCGGGATTGGTTGCGGCAGTCACAGCGGTTTCCCGTCATTGTTACCTTTGATCCTATGGCGGCCGATGAGATGACTCGTCAGTTAAGAATTGGAGGCCAGGCTTCGGTGATCGTGTACACACAGGGTCATGGTTTTCTCAAGACTCTCGGCAAGGGTTACATGCGCTTTATGAGCATGATGTCCTATGCCTATTGAAGAAAGCTTAGTTCATAACACGGGGCTGATATGTCTATAGAGGCGCGCCGAGTTTTCAGGCTTAGCTTGACCGTAGCACTTGCTTTGGCAATAGCCTATGCGATGGCATCACCGCTGCCTCATCTTGCACCGATTTTTGCATGGTTGCTGACGATGGAGCCGAAAAAGCCCCTCGGGCTGAAAGGTCTTCTGGTTTTGGTCGCGGTGACAGCTTTAACAACCGGCACCGGGCTGCTAATTATCCCGCTACTGTCTGATTATCCTGCTACGGCGATACTGGTGGTCCTTGTTGCGCTATTTTTCAGCACTTACATCTCGGTCAGTCTGGGACAGGTCACGGTTGGTATGCTGCTGACGATTGGTATTACATTGATATCGGCTGTAGGTTCGGTGAGCTTCGTTGCGGCAACTGCCGTGATAGATGCTTTGGTTGTGGCAATAGTCATTTCAACTTTATGTCAGTGGCTGGTTTACCCGTTGTTTCCTGAAGATGCGGGTTCCCTGGAACCACCAGCTGAAAAAGTGGGCAATGAGCAGGCGCTGTGGATCAGCTTACGAACAACGCTGATAGTGATACCTGTGTACCTCGTTTGTCTTACCAACCCTATGATGTACACCGCTTTAATTCTCAAGTCGGTGTCTCTTGGTCAACAAAGCACCGTTGTGGACACGAGAGCTGCGGCGAAGGTGTTGTTGGGCTCAACCTTGATGGGTGGGGTGTTGGCTATCCTGTTTTGGTTTGCACTCAAGCTCAACGTAAGCCTGTGGATGTTTTTCTTGTGGATGTTACTTATCGGTATTGGTGTCGCTGCGAAAATATATGGATTGAGGGCCACTAAATACTCAGTCGACTTCTGGTCGACTGCACTGGTTACCATGTTGATCTTACTGGGCCCAGCAGTAGCGGACAGTGCCAATGGTAAAGATGTTTATCAAGCTTTTTCTGTTCGAATGAGCCTGCTGGTTGCCGTCGCTCTTTATGCCTCGGTAACCGTATTCGCACTCGACCAACTGCGGAACAGACTCCGTAAGACAAGCGCTCGTTTAGAAGCGCGTTCAGCCACGACAGCCGGCTAGCGGCTTTTCTTTCGTGAATTGCTCAGTAGTTTACGGTGATTGAACCTGCTGGTGCTTCCGTGTAGCTTGGATGTTTCATCAAGACTGTAATCAAGGGTAGTAGCATGGTCGATAAGAAACCAGGTAACAGGCAGGTCCTGATTGATTCATTGCCAGAGGGCAAGCTGGCGGCGGATAATTACAAGCTGGTCTCGAGTCCCATACCTGTAGCAGGGGATCAGGAAGTTCTGTGTCGAACGCTACAGGTGACCATTGCCGCTGGTAGTCGTGCGGGCCTGCAGGGTAGTGCGAGTTATGCCGGAGCACCCAAAACTAATATCGTGATGAATGGTACAGGTGTTGCTCGGGTAGAGCAGAGTAACTCCGATGCTTTTGCAGCGGGTGAATTGGTCCTGTGTCCCAGTGGTTGGCAGGATTACAGTGTTCACAAGGCGTCCCACTGCACAAAGATTGATGATGATATTGATATTGGCCATTATCTGGGTGCGCTTGGTACTAATGGACTGACTGCCTATTTTGGATTGCTAAACGTTGGTCAACCTATTGAAAATGATACTGTGCTGGTGAGTGCGGCAGCGGGCAGTGTGGGTCATCTGGTAGGCCAGATAGCAAAAATCAAAGGGGCCAGAACCGTTGGCGTGACCAGTACGGCTGAGAAGTGCCAGATGTTGGAGGCGCAACTCGGTTATGACGCCTCTGTATCCTATAAAAGTGCAGACTTCAGAGCTGAGCTTAAGGCGGCTTGTGCTAGTGGTGTTGATGTCTATTTCGACAATACCGGCGGAGAAATCCTAGGTGCGACCCTGTTTCGGATGAATGAGGGTGGCCGTATCGCTTGCTGTGGCGTGGTCTCGCAGTATGACACGAGTAATCCTGCCGGTGGGCCCAAGGGGATTCCGGGTCTACTCATTAACAAGCGAATTAAGATGCAGGGATTCCTGGTCTTCGATTTCATGGATCAATACAAGGAAGCCAGGAGTCAGCTAAAGTCCTGGATTAAATCAGGTGAGTTGAATCCGGTTAATGATGTTGTTGATGGATTGGAGCAAGCCCCCGAGGCATTCGTCGATATGCTTGCCGGAGGTAACGTTGGGACTCGAATGGTGAGGATTGCTGATTAGTAAAATAAAAAAGGCGCTACAACAGCGCCTTTAAATGAGTGTCATGTCCGGGTATCAGGTCGTTGCTGAAACGTTCATCTTGGTGTCCTGGCCATTGTTTGCTGCCTCCTTCATTCGAGCAAGTTCTTCCCAGCTCAAATAATTGGTGAGACCATCTTTGTCGTAGAACAATACTGGCCCCTCGCAAACAAACAAATATTCAGTGTCTTCAAGTGCCACTGTTTCGTCATGTAGCACGCCATTGGGTTCGTAGTCATAATCGCCGGCGTTAAGAATGCCGTCGCGAACCTGTAACTTGCCCTTCAATATATAGGTATGAGCGTCGGAGAGATGTTTATGGGGTGCGGCTGTATAACCTTTACTCCAACGAAACAGTGCAACCCAGCGCCCCGTTTCAGCTCCAGTCCACAGCACTTTCATCCACGCCATGCCCGGCTCGGTTTCAATCCACGGTTCATCGGCACGAACGATGATGTCTGCAAGTTGATCGTTAATAGGTGTGATGTCTTGTAGCGGCATTAAATGCTCCCGTTATAGTTGAAGGTCTTATCCTAAGACTACGCTTTTCTGACGTCGCTGATAAGGGCCAAGAAAACCGGTTCGGTTAAGTGGGCTTTTTATTAAAGCATTGGACATCAATGTACCTTTGCATGAGAGAATCAACGAAAGTGATCGAGGAGGTTCCAGGCTTGAATGTGTTAATTGTCGGGGGTGGAATTGGTGGCCTTACCGCAGCGCTGTGCCTTGCCAGGGACGGTAATAAAGTCAGTGTATTCGAACAGTCACCGGTATTTGGTGAAGTGGGGGCAGGCCTGCAGTTGTCGCCTAACTGTACACGTGTGCTTCATGATCTGGGGCTCGAGCAATCCATGCTTCGAACTGCATTTCTGCCGGAAGGTACGCAATTTAAGCAATGGGACAATGGCAAAGTGATCGGACAATCGATGCTGGGTGCCAGCGCGGTAGCGCGATACGGCTATCCCTACTACCATATGCATCGTCAGGACCTTATGAAAGTATTGGTTGAAGCCGTCGAAGAAGATTCAAATATCGAGCTTCACACGAACCTGCGGGTTCAGGGGTTCACGCAAAATGATCAAGGTGTTAGCTTGATTGTCGGTGATACAAATTACCCGGGAGATTTGCTGGTTGGTGCGGATGGTATTCATTCCGTGATCAGTGCGCGACTCTGGGGTGAGGTCAAACCTCGTTTTACCGGCAATATAGCGTGGCGTGCACTGGTCCCGGCGGAGCGCTTGCCGACAGACACGATTCTACCAATGTCCACGGCCTGGTGGGGCCCCGGAAAACACTTTGTTCATTACTATGTGCGAAGCGGTGAACTCATTAATTGCGTATGTGTCGTAGAAAAGGAAGGTTGGGCCGTGGAGTCCTGGAGCGAGCGAGGTGATTACAACGAATTGAAATCAGACTTTACCGGCTGGCATAGTGACATCCAGCAACTGATTGATCATGCCGACAGGGATTCGCTTTTTAAATGGGCGCTTTATGACCGTGCTCCAATGCCCAGATGGGGTAAAGGCCGAGTGACTTTGTTGGGTGACGCCAGTCATCCGACATTACCATTTATGGCCCAGGGTGCTGCAATGGCTATTGAAGATGCAGCGGTGCTGGCAGGGTGCTTGTCCGATCGCAACGATATCCCTCAAGCATTGGCGCGATACGAAGACTTAAGACGCGACCGAACTGCTGGAATCCAGCGGGGTTCAAGGCGAAATGCGACAGTTTTCCACTTGTCAGGTGTGAAAGCCTGGTTGCGAAACAGGGCCCTGAAAACCGCTCAAAACCGAACGATGGATGGTCTATTCGGTTACAATGCTTTTAAGGCTTCAGGTCGTTAACAACTATTAATAGTGATGTCCAAAATCTCACGATTTCAAGCGCGAGAGATTCCTGGACGCTGTTTTGGAATAGGTCATGATGAAAAAACTGGTTATTGTGGTCGGAATGCTGTTTGGTATCGGTTTAGTATTCTGGGGTTACTTGCAGCAAGCCAATGATTTTCAGGTAACTGGCCAAATGAATTTCGGTGGCCTGGATCAGAACGTTGAGATTCGGCGGGATGATTATGGCATGGCATATATCCTCGCTAAGACGGATGATGACCTCTGGCGCGCGCAGGGATTTGTGACCGCGCAGCATCGCTTGTTTCAGATGACTTCCTATTTCACCATGGTACGTTCAGAAATGAGTTCGATTCTGGGCGAAAGCCTGCTGCCACTCGACAAACGCATGATCGCAATGGGCCTGAGAGCCAATGCACGCAAGCATCTGGCAATGCTCAACGAACCGGACCGTCATGTGCTTAATCTCTATCTCGAAGGGGTGAATGCTTACATTGAATTATACCAGCACGAGCATCCACTGGAACTCTCGTTGGGTCTGTTTAAGAGCAGGCGTTGGGAATTGCTTGATCTGGTTTCGATCATCCACTTTGGTGGATTCATCCACTCAACCAACATGTCCGCAGAATTGCTGACCTCTGAATTGGTGAGCATCCTTGGACCCGATCTGGCAGCGCAAATCCTACCCCTCAGTCGGAACCCTGATAGAACGCGTCAAGAATTTATGAGCGCTACTCTCGATTCAGATGCCCCCACCTCCGGGTTGAAACTGACTTCCAGTTTAACCTCTCCTGTTTCAGCATGGATACCCAGGCTCGGTTCGAACAATTGGGCGGTTAACCCAAGTCGTTCAACCACCGGAGCAGCCATTGTCGTCAATGATCCTCATCTAAGTGTGCGTAGTATGCCCGGAATGTTGCACCCCATTGGGCTACAGTCTCCTAATATTCAAGCTGTGGGGTATGCATTTCCAGGCGTGCCTGGATTGATCGGCGGGCGGACTAATTACGTGGCTTTTGGTGTTACGAACGCCTACGGTGATGTCCAGGATTTATATGTAGAAACAGTCAACCCGGACAACAACGACGAATACAAGAATGGTAATGACTGGCTGACCTTTGAAAGAGATGATCATACTTTCAACGTTAAGGATTCCTCTACCGAGACGGGATATCGCGCGGAAACGATTCAATATCGTAAAACCATTCACGGTATTGTTGCGTCGGACCTTGGGCTCTTCGATGACAAGTTACCTGGTGCAGTCATTAGTTTTCGATGGGCCCTGGATGAGGGCAATCGTGGCGGAATCGGCGTGATCAGTATGATGCTCGCCAAAGACATTTTTGAATTCGACCAGGCACTCGCCGAATTTGATACCGTCATGTTCAATTTTGTTTTCGGGGATACAAAAGGCAATATCGGCCATCGAAGTACCGGGCGCATTCCTGTTCGCTCAGATAAGAATGGCGCCTCAATGAAAGATGGTGCTACGGTTGGTAACCACTGGCAGGGCTGGATTCCAAAAGATGAGATGCCAGGGCAATTCAATCCTGCCAAAGGTTGGGTGGGCACCGCCAATAACGATACCCGGGTTGACGACTATCCTTATTACTACTCCAGCGGGTTTGCGCCTTCGTTTCGCTATCAAAGGATTGCGGAACTCATAGAGAGCATCCCTCGCACTAGTCCGGATGATCATCGCGATTTTATGTTGGATATCAGGAACCTTCAGGCTGAAGCGTTCATGCCGAATGTTCTTGCCGCTCTCCGGGAAGATTCTGCGTTCGAAGCCTGGGTGCCGATTCTTGAGTCCTGGAATTTTGAAGAAAGAAGTGATCTTGTTGCGCCTTCACTTTATCACGCTATTTATCATTATCTGGCGTATGTCATTGTTGAAGATGATCTGGGGGAAGAAGTTGCAAACAACTACGCGAATAACTGGTATTTCTGGCAAGAACGAATTCAGGATCTGGTAGTGCAGGACTACGGACGCTATTGGATTGACGATCAACGAACCAAAGATCAAGTTGAAGATCTACATGACATGATTCGCAGAGCAGCCACACTGGGTGCCGCCAAACTGCAAGCGATTTCGGGTGACGACCCAACAACGCTGAACTGGGGTGAAATTCACAAAATCAGCTTTGTGTCACCGTTACGCCCAGGCGGACCAGGAAGTCGCCTGTTGGGTGGTGGGGTTTTTGAGAAAGAAGGCTCGGGAGAGACGTTGAACCGAGCGGGTTATTCGCGCACTGCAAATATTGAGGATGGGTTCGATACCTCATTTGTCGCCGCCGCACGACTCGTTATGGACCTGGCGGACCCAGAAAAGATCAAAGCTGTGGTTGCGGGTGGCGTTACTGCGCGTCAGTTTAACGACCACTATGACGACCAAATCCCCGTCTGGGTTGATGGCGAACTATTGACGTGGTGGCTATCCAAAGACAAGATTCTTGAACAAGTGAAGACCAAATTGACTTTGACCACTAACGTGAAAGAGATGGACTAGTCGATAGTGATTTACGTTCAAATCTATAGTTACCTGACAGTATTGTTAAGGTGGTGCTGGAAACTAGTTAAATATCCACTGCTGATTTTTGTCAGTTATGTGCTGCTTGTGGCCAGTCTTGGCTACTACGTATACTCGCGGGTGGCAGAACCTATGCCCTATCAATCCCAGCCAAGTGGGAGGCTGAAGTCGGTTCCCGACATCTCACAGCGCCCAAATGGGAAAGAGGTGCTGACATTCTTCGCCCTGGGAGACTGGGGAACGGCTGATCAAAATCAAGAACAGGTTGCGCTGCTATTGGCGAAGAATATCGCGACCGTGCCCGACCGGACCATTAGGCCCTTCGTTTTGGAGGCGGGTGATAATGTCTACGAAAATGGCCTTGCGCGGGGTTGGGATAATCCTGAGATGATGGCGCAACTATCCAGAGTCATTGATGCGAATTATGCTGATATTCATTACCAAAATGAACCAATTGAGTTCCATGTCGTTGCTGGCAACCATGACCACCGCGGTGATCTTAGACTGTGGGAAACTTACGTAGAAGACAGGTTTTCGGGCCAGGATGGTCGGCCGATTATCCTATCCTACAACCAGCATCACCCAGATATCCCTGACACCAATGATCAAAAAGAATATGACGCGTTGAACGACGCAGCCGGATTGATTGAATTGCCAGAATCCATGGGAATTGATTCTGGCGTCGCTACATTTATCGCGATCGATTCCCAAAAAATGTTGGAGCTTTATTCCAGAGTCCCGGATGAACCTGAATTGCAGTCGGATCTCGATGCGCACTGGGAACAGTTGGAGTTGCTTGCGTCCGCAGGCAAGTCGTGGCTTTTTATTCTGGCTCATCATCCCGTCAGCACCTTCGGGCCACACCTTGGATCACAGGATTCGATGCCTGACCGATTGCTCAGAGCGCTGCTATTTTTTTTCGAAGACTACGGTAATCTGGACCACCCAGCCTACCAGTCATTTATTGCGGATTTTGAAGCGTTCTCAGACAGACATCCCATGATTTTCATTGCAGGCCATGACCATAGTCTACAACTCAATGCGGTGTCGGATAGTTTACTCCAGGTTGTGTCTGGGTCTGCAGCGAAAACAACGTTCGTCAACCCGGGGGAAGAGACCATATATTCCTATGCGAGGCATGGGTTTGCGAGGTTTGATATTACGCCGTCGGAAGTCTGGATAGAGTTTGTCGATCTTGATGAAAATTCGCCTGTGTTGTACCGACTCAACTAGGGTGAATACATGACATTTTATTCGTGTGAATTGTGCGCACTCTGTGTGTTCGTAGTCCGGTAGCGTCTATGTGGTCGTACTCGGGGTACCGGGGCAGCGCTTGTAATCGCTTCGACGAAAAAGCCCGGGTCTTTATCCATCAATCTACCCGTCATGCGGCGCACGACCCATTACCAGGCTGATAAAGAAATGCTCTTGTTCTGCATGATAAAGACTGAAGGTGCATGAATTGGGTTAAACTGAGCCCTAAACCAAAGTCGGAATACCCTTGAGAGCAAAACTCGTCAATGAAGAACGTGGCACCCTGGCACCGGATGATGAGCATCCCTACAGAACGGGGCCGTGGCAACCCAATATGCAAGAGTATGATGTTACTGAGCCTGAGGTCATCGGTGAAATCCCAGCGGATCTGAACGGTATTTACCTACGAAACACGGAAAATCCGGTGCACGAATCTCTTGGACGTTACCACCCGTTCGATGGTGACGGCATGTTGCATTCAATCCATTTTGACAGTGGGCGCTGTGAATATAGGAATCGTTTTATTCGGACAGACGGCTTAGCAGCTGAAAATACCGCGGGCAAGCCGCTTTGGGCTGGTCTGCGGGAAAGACCAGACATGTCCCTACGAGATGGCTGGGGCGCCAGAACAAGACTAAAGGACTCATCCAGTACGGATGTCGTTGTCCATGGTGGCGTTGCCGCAACGAGCTTTTACCAGTGTGGTGACATATACGAACTTAACCCGAGGACACTTGATCCCATAGGCAAGGCAAAATGGACCGAAAGCATCACGCCTGGCTGGGGCATTTCTGCGCACACCAAGGTAGATGAGGCAACCGGTGAAATGTTGTTCTTTAACTATTCCACGCAAGCCCCGTACATGCACTATGGCGTTGTTAACAAAGAACGGGAGTTGGTTCACTACATACCCATTGAACTGCCGGGTCCCCGCTTACCCCACGATATGGCATTTACAACCAACTACGCGATTTTGAATGACCTGCCCTTATTCTGGGATGCAGAGGCGTTAAAAAATGGTGCCTATGCCGTCCGTTTCCACCGGCTGCCAAGTCGTTTTGCGATTGTGCCCAGGCGTGGCCAACCCGAAGATATTGTCTGGTTTGAAGCTGAACCAGCTTATGTCCTGCACTGGATAAACGCCTATGAACTGGGTGATGAAATTATTCTCGATGGCTACAAACAGGACCCGTCAAAAGGCACTACAACTAAAGGCCTGCCCGATGAACTAAAGCCTTTCACTATTCTGGACATCAATGCAATTGGTGCCCATGCCTATCGGTGGCGTTTTAATATGGTGACCGGGGCCGTGACGGAAGGTCCGTTGGAAACTGCACTTTCGGAATTTGGCATGATAAATCCTGTCATTGCGGGAAAGCCCTATCAGTACTCCTGGGCAATGACGACGAAACCCGGTTGGTTTCTTTTTGATGGTTTGGTCCGATTGGACGCAACTACAGGGCAACGTCAGCAATACAAGTTCCCAGAGGGCGTGTATGGCAGCGAGAGCCCAATGGCACCCTCTCGGGCCGGAGAAAGAGAAGATGACGGTTACGTTTTAACCTTTACGACCGACATGAATACAAACAGTTCCCACTGTCAGATATTCGATGCCCGAGATATAGAAACAGGACCAATTGCTAAAGTTGCCCTGCCGCAAAAAATCTGCGTCGGCACTCA
>Ga0233439_10000347_pt1 | contig 72078 bp, 71 predicted proteins | sample SI_123_September_6_FD_182713 | JGI IMG/M metagenome (GOLD analysis project Ga0233439, IMG submission 182713) | Seawater microbial communities from Saanich Inlet, British Columbia, Canada - SI_123_September2016_100_MG | ecosystem: Environmental > Aquatic > Marine > Inlet | place: Canada: British... | reverse complement strand
AAACTCTAAGAGCTCAGAGACCAATTCCAGGAAACTCTATGCAAATTACTGGTGGTGAACCAATGCTTAGAGAAGATATTGCTGATCTTATCAAAATTATGAAAGAAGAAGGCGTTGACCATATTCAGATGAATACTAATGGTATTAGACATGCAATGGATCCAGAAGCTGCAAGAGAGGTAAGAATTGCTGGATGTAACAACTTGTATCTTTCATTTGATGGTGTAACTGCAAGAACAAACCCAAAGAACCATTGGGAAATTCCATATGCACTTGACAGTTGTAGAAAAACAGGTACTACTGTAGTATTTGTCCCAACAGTAATCAAATCAATTAATGACCACGAATTAGGTGGAATTATCAGATATGCACAAAAGAACATGGATGTAGTTCATGCAGTAAACTTCCAACCAGTATCATTAACTGGAAGAATGGGAAAACATGAACGTGAAAAATATAGAATCACAGTCCCTGATTGTGTTCAAAGAATTGAAGAGCAAACAAATGGTGAAGTAACTGTCGATGATTGGTTCCCAGTCCCAAGTTGTATGCCATTAACAAATGTAATTGAAGCATTCTCAAGCAAACCAAAATACGAATTATCTATTCACTTTGCTTGTGGTGCAGGAACATACATTTTTGAGGATGCAGATACAAAGAAGTTTGTTCCATTAACAAAATTCTGTGACATTCAAGGAATGTTAGAATTATTTGAAGATAAAGCAGAAGAGATTCGTTCTGGTAAAAACAAGTACTTTACAATGCTTGAAGTTGTAAGAAAACTCAAAGGCTTTGTTGATACAAAGAAACAACCAGCAGGATTAGATTTGGCAAAGATGTTTGGTAATATACTCATGAAAAGATCATTTGATTCAGTTGGGTCGTGGCACGTCAAGGGATTATTCCTTGGTATGATGCACTTTCAAGACAAATACAACGAAGATCTTGAAAGACTACAAAGATGTGATATTCACTATGTAACTCCAGACCTCAGAATCGTCCCATTCTGTGCATTTAACGTAATTCCAGAATGGTATAGAGATAGAATCCAAAAGAAATATTCTGTTACTGTAGAGGAATGGGAAGAAAAAGAAGGTGTTAAATTGGAAGATTGTCTTTATCGTGGTCTTATGAGACGTGGAGCCGGTGATGAACTTGCTGCTGGCTGTGCAAAGAGTCAGATGTTCCATGACGCTGCTCAAGCAACAATGTAATCTATTATTTTATAATTTAATTATTTTTGATTTGTATTTCACATTCTAAACGTGTAAACGTTTTTCAGTCATAGTAAAATAATATTTTTAATGAATAATGAATTATCGAATTCCCAAACATTAGTTTTCCTTGAAATATTACAAATTTTACGTGATGAAAAAAATATACTTACACGTAAGAAAATATACGAATTTTACATTGATGAAAAATTAAATAACAAAATATCTTTGAACTTAGAAAAAAGAACATTCGTTGAAAAATTAAATGGCACATTTGATGAAATTGGTTTTCTTGTTGAAGAATTTAATCTTCAAGAAAGTTTATTTCCATTGTATTCAGACACGATTCGTAGGGTTTGGATTTCTTTACAGAAAGATATTGAAAGAGAACAAAATGAAAGGAAAAAACAAGATCCAAACTATGTGCGATTTGGTTATTACTTTACACAATTAGCAATAAATGCAAAAAAATATAGAGATTCAAATAATCTACAAGAACCTGGATTTACTGATCTTAGGAATTTAAAATAAATTCTTAGATAAAAATATGAAAATAAACTTTTTTCAGATCTTTTAATCCTAAGACCTATAATGGAAAAGATGTTTGTTACTTTATGAGAATTTTGATGATCTCTCCTACCAGTTCTGGAATTGGAGGAATTGCTCAACATGTTCAAGGTTTAAAAAATTTTTTAGAAAGTAAAGAAAATTATGTTGAAATAATCTCATCAAATAACACTTTCACAATTCCAATCAAAGGATTAAAAAATCCCAGTTTCATGGTTTCATCATATTTAAAATCAAAATTCAAAAAAAATTTTGATATTATTCATGCACAAAATCCAATATCTGCACTTGCAATGAAAAATGTAAAAGGTAAAAAAATACTTTCACTACAAGGAAATTTTTCAGAACAAATTTCACTATTACATGGAAATACTGCAGGTAGTATATCTTCAAAATTGGAAAAAAATGCGTTAAAATGGGCTGATGCAATTACAGTTCCTTCAAAAGAAATGTATGAAGAGTACACAAAAAATGGTTATCATGTTAGTCATGTTCCTAATGCAATTGATATTAGTTCATTTCCAAAAGATAAAGACAAAAGATATGAAAAACAATTAATCTATGCAGGTAGGCTATCTGAAGAAAAAGGAATTCTAGATTTATTGAATGTCACAGAAAAATTATCCAAAGATATAGATCTCATAATTGTTGGTTCAGGTCCTGAAGAATCAAAAGTTCAAGAAATAGCAAAAAAATTCTCTAATATTCATTTTTTAGGATATCAATCAAAAGAAAATACAATAAAATTAATTCGTGGTTCTGATATTCTTATTCAGCCTTCAATTATGGAAGGTGGGACAAGTTCAACACTACTAGAAGCTATGGCATGTAAAACACCAATAATTGCAACATCTGTTGGTGGAAATAAAGAAACAATAATTCATATGAAAACAGCTTATGTAGTGACTCCAAATCAACCATCACAAATTTTTGATGCAATTAATGATCTATTGAAAAGTCCAGATAAAGCAGACCTTCTATCTAAAAATGCTTATGAACTTGTATTAAATTATGACTGGAAAAATATAGGCAAAAAATATTTAGAAGTCTATATTGGTAACTAGTTTTTAATTCATATGTTTTTATATCAAATTTGATTTTTAATATGTGAAAAGATTGAAAGTCAGTTTTGTAAGAGCTAGATATCCAAGCGTTTGGGAACCAACAAATTTAATGTATGTTTCAGCATTCATCAAAAATAAATATCAAGGTAATCTTGAAGTGCAAATTTTAGATGGTTTTTTTGAAACTGATGAACAAATTATCAATAAAATTTCAGGTTCAGATTATGTAGGTTTTAGTGGAACAACACCACAAGTACCACATATTAAAAAATTAAGTAAATTAGTAAAAGAAGAATACCCTTCTATGAAAACAATTGCTGGAGGTTATGGTCCTTCTTTACAACCATTCACATTTCTAAATGATCCTACAATTGATTATCTTGTAGTTGGTGAAGGAGAACAATCAATGTTAGATATTCTTAATGGAAATATTTCTGAAAAATTAGTAAGTAATAAACCCATAATGGATGTTGATTCTATTCCAAATCCTGATAGAGATTCAATTGATCTTAATCGTTACATTTCAATTGCTGAAAAAGATGAAGGAAGAAGAGTTACTTCAATAATGACTGAACGTGGATGTGCATTTGGATGTACATTTTGTGCAGAAGGTGAATTTGGAACTATATGGAGAAAAGCAGATCTTAATAATAAAAAACTTGAATACGAAAGAGCTGTTAGATTACGACAAAGAAGTGCAAAATCTGTTGTAGAAGAAATGCTTGAAGTTAGAGATCGATTTAATATCACATTTTTTAAAATGAACGATGCTGAAACAAATCCTTCAAAAGCACATTTCATTAATATATGTAAAGAAATGATTGACAAAGAATTGAATGTCCCTTGGGGGTGCAATATGAGATGTGATAAAGTTGATGATGAAATGTGTGAGTTGGCAGTAAAGGCAAATTGTGAAGAATTTTGGATGGGATTAGAATCAGGGTCTCCTGAAATTCATCGTGATATAAACAAAGGAACTACAGTTCCAATGATCAAAAAAGCTTTTGATGTTTCTAAAAAATATGGAATAAAAAGAAGAACTTATGCCTTATTGGGAACTCCTCTGGAAACTTATGAGACAATAAAACAGACAGAAGAATTAATTGATTATGTTGATCCTGAAATTATTGGGTTTTCAATTTTAGCCCCATACCCTGGAACTGCATATTGGAAACCTGAATATGAAAAATTAGATTGGTCTCAAATTGATGAATTCTCTAACACAACATGGAGTTCAAGTAAATTAACAAATAAAGAACTACGAACTGAACAAGCACGATTAATTGAAAAATATTCCAGTAAACTTGCTCCTATAATGAGGAAAAAGCAAAAATTAGGAATTGGTGGTTCACAAACACTTGATTCCATAATGGGTGCAATGTAATGAAAATAACGCTTAAGAAAAGGATTTAAAAAAATTATATCATGATTAAAAGATTTGGAAAAGATGAAATTGACGCTGTCATAAAATCTATCAATAAAGCGTCTTTACTATCTGGATATACAAATAAATTTCTTGGGGGCGAAATTTTACAAAAATTTGAAAAAGAATTTGCGAGATTTCATAATTGTAAATATGGTATTTCAGTAAATTCTGGAACTAGTGCATTATTTGTGGCTCAATTAGCTGCAGGTGTAAAAAATAAAACCAAAGTTTCAGTACCTCCAATTACATTTACTGCAACTATATCACAAGTAATTGCATCTGGAGGCACACCTTCATTTACAGATATAGACTTACAATCTTATTGTATGGATTATGATTTTAAAAACAAAACAAAATTTGCAATTCCTGTTCATTTGTTAGGACACCCATGCAATTTTGAAATGATTAAACAGATGAAAGAAAATGAGATATTTGTAATTGAAGATTGTGCACAAGCAATGGGTGCTAAAAATAAAAATAAAATTGTAGGCAGTATGGGTGATTGTGGAATATTTAGTTTTCAAGAAACTAAACATATCACTACGTTGGGAGAAGGTGGAATAATCATAACAAATAATGAGGAATTTGCAGAAAAATGTAGAAGAATAAGAAATCATGGAGAATATTATAAAGATGATAATCAGATAGGATTTAACTTTAGATTAACTGATATTCAAGCGGCTTTTGGATTAATTCAAATAAAACGTCTACCAAAAATATTAAAAGATTTTAGAAAAAATGCAAATTATATAATGAAAAATCTTCCTGAAATAATTTCTCCTCCTATAATCCCAAAAGAAATTGAACATTCATTTCTAATTTTAGGTTGTAAATATGATAAAAAGAAAGCAGGAATTTCTAGAGAGAAATTTTTAGAAATTTTGACAAAAAATAGGAAAAAATTTCTCGCAAATGAACAGACTTCAGATATTAAAGGATTGAATTTTAGACCTGGAAAAATTATTAGTTCTGGGTATAAAACTACCCAATACAATGTTCCTCTTTATAGAAAATATCGTCCAAAGAGGAGGTCTATTAATGCTGAAGATTTTGTAAAAACTAGCTTTTTCTTAGATATTCATAGATGGAGAACGCAAACTGAAATTGATGAAGAATTAAGAATTTTACATAAAACTAGCCAACAAATAAAGTAATTAATTTATTAAAATGATAAAACAGAGAACAATTATGTCGATTTTAACTAAAAAATCTATTCTTGTTACTGGAGGTACTGGGTCTATTGGAACTGCATTAGTCGAAAAAGCAATTTTAGATAAAGCAAAATTAATTCGAGTTTTTAGCAATGATGAAAACGGATTATATGAACTAGAATCCGAATTTAGCAATCATAAAAATATTGAATACGTTATTGGTGATATTCAAAATGAAGAGATAGTCAATAAAATTGTTAAAGATATTGATATTGTTTTTCATGTAGCAGCCTTAAAGCATGTAGATCGATGTGAAATGAATCCTTTAGAGACCATCAATGTAAATATTATTGGAACAAAAAATATTGCAAATGCTGCACAGAAAGAAAATATCCAACGAATGATTTTCATTAGTACTGATAAAGCTGTAAATCCAATTGGTGTAATGGGTGCAACAAAACTATTGGGTGAAAAATTAATTTCTTCTGAGGCATCTCATCAATCTAACACTATTTTTGCATCGGTAAGATTTGGAAATGTCTTTCATACAAGAGGTTCAATTTTACCTAGGATTGAAAAACAAATTTCTAATGGTGGACCTATTACTCTTACAAATCCTGATATGAAACGATTTTTTATGACTAAAGATGATGCTGTCAATCTAATCATATCTGCTACAACATATGCTAAAGGTGGTGAAACATTTGTTCTAAAAATGCCTTTGATTCGTCTAGAAGAACTTTTTGATGCAATGAAAGATATTTTATCCAAAAAATACGGATACAAACCATCTTCTATAAAAACAAAAATTATTGGAACAAGACCTGGAGAAAAATTAATCGAATATTTGCTTACACGTTTTGAAATGGAAAATGTATTAGAAACAAAATATTTTTTCATCATTCCTCCACTTAATGTTTCAGTAAAATCATACCCAAATGCAAAAAAACCAAAAAACCCTCAATCTTATTTCAAAGAAATAAAGACATTATCAAAAAGTGAAATAGCAAAAATCTTAAAGAAAGTATATTAAAGTAAAATTAAAAATTTAATAATATTATTTTTAATTTAATAAATTAAATTTTTCAAAATCAATCTCGAAAATCTTTACTTGATATAATAATTGATCATTTTTAGAATCATAAATTTTTGTTAAGTATGAAAATTGATCCTCATTTTTGAAAACCTCATTCACAAAATTTGCTCTTCTCTGTTCTTTATTGTCAATAACTAAATGAGTGATACCTTTTTCTTCAGAATTTTGCAAAAATTCTACTATATCATTTGATTTAACTGAAATTATATTATTACAAGCATGAATATTGAAACAATGTTTCAAATCATTATCCATTTTCACAAAATCGTTTCTTAAAATCGGAAATTTTTCCAATTCTTGCATTCCTACAATTGGTAAATAACCTGATTCCATTGCATATTGATTAATAATTTCTGTTTTTTCAGAAATTATCTTGGCAATTCCCAAAGATTCATTTTCATGATTCACATCTATCTTTTTAATTTCTAAAAATGTAATCGAACCAATTAAAATCAAACTAACTAAAATAATTAATCTTAAATTTTTATGTGAAAATTTATTAAAATATTTTTTTATTGAAAATAATGATATGATGGATAGAATGGGATACAAAATTAGTAAATATCTGGTATCCGGTAAAAATGATATTGCATATACTGCTGGAATAGATATGAAAAGTAAAATTGTTACAAGAGATCTATTTCCAGTATTTTCATATCTAATTATCCTATAAATTCCATATGGAATTAAAAATATAAAAAATGGAATTGATGCCCAACCTATCAGTGAAAATATATTTTTAATATTATTCATTTTTTGAGAATTTTGTATGTTTTCTGCTACTATATTTTGTTCTAATTCATTTGATTGGTCAAAAATGTTGGGAATTCTAGATAATAATGAATCGTCCCCTGTTACCTCTATTCTATAAATTGACATTGGTAAAATTATTAGAATAAATATTAAAACTAATATTGGAATCTCATAAAAGATTTTTTTAGAATTTCTAAATCTAATTCCATATAATATTGTAAATGGAATTATTAAAATAATTCCTTCTGATCTTACGATTGATGCAAATGAAATAAGTACAAAAGCTAGAATAATTATTTTTTTTTGCTGATGTAAAAAACAAACTATTGATGATGTTACTAGTAGTATGAACAGTGGTTCTGAAATTCCCAAAACCGAATTTTGAATAATTCTTGGTTCAAATGTAAATAACATTGTACCTATTAATGCTATTTTTTTTGAAAAATATTTTTTTGCTAGAAAATAAATTGGAATAACTGTTAATGATGATAATATTATAGAAATAATTCTTTGTAAAAACATGTAATCCATGAAACTTACTGAATTGTACAATTCAAAAAAAATTGATAAAAATATTGGCCATCCATTGTTAGCTGGGGAATAATCTGTAGGTAGTGAATTTAGTATTGCAATATCATTTGCATACCAAAAAAATAATAATCCATCTAGAGAAATTGGGATTTCATTTGGTAAATAATATAATCTAACAATTAACCCTGCTATCATAATACATGATAATATAATACTTAAATGTAGCATTGAAATTTTTTCTTGTTTTCTATTATTATCTGAATTCAAATGATTTTTTGAATTTTTATCACTAGACAATTTTTTCGCCTTAATTTTCCAATTCTATATCAATTTGTAATTATGATCAAGTCTATAAACAAATTTTTCATTTCTGTTCTCTAATTAAACTAACCATAGAAAACAAAATTATGGATGTTAACAAAAAAATTGTACCTAAAATGGTTGATCCAGCTGCAATTAGTGCAATGTTTGTAATTATTGTTCTATGTATAGAAAACTCATGCAATGTCCAAACAATAAAGAATAATCCAACTATAAGAAAAACTAATCCTGGAATCCCGTAAAATTTTAGGGGGTGATCCAATGCAGTAAATTTCATTGTACTAAGTACAACTGAAATTCCATGGCTTGCAGGGTTGTGAGTTGAGGTATCTCCTTCATAATTTATTATAATTGGTATCTCAATAGTTTTCAAATCTTTTTTAGATGCTTTCATAAGAATTTCAGTTGAAATACCCATGCCATTTTCAGTTGGATTGATAGCATCTAATGCTTTTTTATTATATCCTCTGAATCCGCTCTGTGTATCTTTGATATCCAAATCTTGAGATAATGATGAAATTTTAGTTATTGCTTTAATTCCAAATTTTCTATACTTTGGAATTTTATCTTCTCCCTCACCTAAGAATCTAGAACCAATAACTATGTCTGCATTCCTAGAGATTAATGGTTTCAAAACATCTGAAACATCTGAAATATTATGTTGACCATCAGCATCAAAAGTAATTAGAAAGTCAGAATTAATTTCTTTTGCTTTTAGGAATAGACTTTTTATTGCAGCCCCATAACCCATATTTTTTTGATGATTCACTACAATTGCACCCATTTTCTCTGCAATTTTTCCAGTTTGATCTGATGACCCATCATTACAAACTATTACAGAGTAATCCAATCCTTGTAATTCTGAAATTATTTTTCCTATGTTTTTCTCCTCATTATATGCAGGCAATCCTATAGCTATTTTCAAATCTCATTCTTTGAATTTACTTTAACATTTAAATCAATTTATTGAGTTTTCTTATTTAACATTCTGTTAATCGTTACAAAATAAAGTGCTTCTATTGATGATGCAATAACAAAAGATATTGCAACTCCTTGAATGCCAAATTCTGTTCCTATTGAAAAAATTCCTATTATATGACTGGTAAGATAAATTGCTTTTCCGACAATTACAATTTTACTTTTTTCATTACCTAAAAATTTAGATGTATATCTTAATGTTATAGTCATTGATACTGCCGCAATACTCATAATTTGAATCAGATCTATTGCAGGAATGTATTTTGGCATTAATATTGGTAATACACTTGGTGCTAGTACAATTGTTAAAATTGATGATACTAGAACTATTAAAATTGTAATTAACCAAAGTTTTCTATGTGGCCTTCCAGAAGCTTCTTGAGGAAGTAAATAGCTAAATACAATCCCTGAAATCATTGTCAAAATCATTAAAATTTGAAAAGATAATTGATAATTTCCTAAAAATGAATACCCAAATAATGGTGCAACAATTAATTTATCTGCATATATACCCAATACTGAGAGCATTGAATGTCCATAGCTGTCTCTCATGAAAGGGATTTTTTCTTTTAATAATGAAAATTCTTTTTTTGAAATTTTATATTTTTTATACCCTTTAAGAATAAATGGCATAAATGAAAATGCATAACCTAGAACAACTCCTATGGGGCCAATTAAAAAATAAAGCCCAAATGCAAATACAATTAATAAAATTCTTTGAATTACATAATATTTTGCATAAGATGGATACAGTTTTTTTCCAAGAGTTTCATATAACAAATGATTAAAAATTACATAACCAATTATGTACAAACTTATTGCAATATTAGAAAATAGTGTAAAAATTACTAATGATACAATGATACTTGCAATTGTTGTGACAATTAGTATGGGTGATTCAATTTTTTTTTCTTTTGCAGAAAAAACCATTAATGCATTACCTGCACCTAAAAATGAAATTGCACTAGCAACTGATGCAATTGCAATAAAATAATTAATTTCCCCATATTGTTCAGCATCCATTAGTGAGGCTAAAAATAGCCAAAAAACTGACGAAATTATGTTTCCAATTAAATTTGCAATGCCCATAGCTGAAAGATCTTTAAAAGACCTTACTTTATCCATCATTTTTCTTTTATAATTTTTCAATATCTTTCATCTATTTCTTTTAGGTTCTTTAAAATAATATAACGAGACTTAATTGTTATTTCTGTTCAATTTAACTATATAATTAAAATAGAAAACCATTCAATTTAGTCTTGTGAAGAAAAATGTTATAATTATTATGATAGATGGTGGTAGATTTGATAGTTCTTCTAATTCAGTACTTTTCCAATCAATCAAAGCAAAATCTGCTTATTTTTCACAATCTATTACATATGGTCCTCATACTATCGCAGCCATGCATGCAGTTTTTAGTGGAACTTATGGAAATAGAACTGGTACCAACAGCTATTGGTCTACTTTCAAATTTAAAAAAAACCATTTTAAAACTTTGACTGAATATTTACATGATGAAAAATATTATACTTTAGCGGATGTAGTTAATCCATTAGTTGTTCCAAAACAAGGATTTGATGAATTTTTAATTCATAATGAATTGGAAGATGATCTTACTTTACGACATTGTGGTTTTCTTGATCAAATGCACAAAATAAATTCTAAAGAAGAAAATTTCTTTTTGTATCTTCAATACAGTAATATTCATACAGGAATAATGAATGATGTTCTTAAAATTTATAATAATTTTAGTGATGAGTATTTTCTAAATAAAGAAATAAACCAACAACGATATGATAAATTATTCAGAAATGCAGAAAACTATCTTGAAAAAATTCTTAAAAAAATAAATTCCCTTGAATTAGACAAAAATTCTCTAATCTTGATAATGTCTGATCATGGCATTAGTATTGGAGAAAAAGTTGGAGAACGCGCATATGGTGCATTTTGTTATGATTACACTCTAAGAACTTTGACTTATTTCATGTTTCCAGAATTAAATCCTACTGAGATTAAACAGCAAATTAGAACAATTGATTTTATGCCCACTATTTTAGAATATTTAGATATTCCACAATCTGATGATTTTGAAAAAATTGATGGTGAATCTTTGATTCCGTTAATTAATGGAAATAAAATTAAGGAAAAGTTGGCATTTTCAGAAACCGGAAATCCACTTAAAGAAACACGACCTCCAAAAAACCCTAATACAAAATCTATTAGATCATCAAAATGGAAATTTATAATTAATGAATTTGATAATTCAAAAGAACTTTATGATTTAGAATTGGATCCTGCTGAAGAAAATAACCTTGCTGGAAAAAATTTAGGTATTGAAGAGTCTCTTTTTAAAGAAATTCAACAGTATTTGTAACTATTTTTAAATATTTTTTTTTATTGCATTTTCAAGATCTTGGGACGTATCGATTTCACACCAATCACCATTTACAATTATTGGGTTAACTATGATATTTTGATCTATTAATTCTTGAATCATATCTGTTAGATAAGATTTTTCAAATGTTTTTGCATTATGAAATGATTGTGGTTTATTTTTTTCAATTTTGTTAAACTCGTTTACAAACATGTCTGAACCTTTTTCAGAAAATTTCATGATCCCGATAAATTCTCCATTTTGTTGATTTTTTTCAATTTTTGAAATATTTTTTCTAATTTTTATAATTTTATTATTTTCAATTATCACATTGTCTGCTTGTGATTTTGGGTGTTCTGATCTTTTTTCATATTTTTGTTCCCAATTCAGATCTGTAACTACTCCTATGTCTATTTTAGATTTTATAATTTCTTGAAGAATTTTTTCATCAAATAGAATATCAGAGTATGTAGTAATTATTTCTCCTTTAATCTCTTTTTTAGCTGCCATTAGACTCAAAAGAACATCATGTTTTTCATATTCCAAATCTTCAACATATTTTACTGATTGAAAATTAAATTTTTCTTTATGTGGCCCAATAATTATTACGATGTCCTGAACTCCATTATTTTTTAAAATTTCTATTTGTCTTTCCAGAATTGTTTTTCCATTAATTTCTAGTAATCCTTTTGGTATCTTTTTAGTTTTATTTCCTAGTCTTTTCCCCGAACCTGCTGCAATAATGATTGCTTTCATAATAGTCTAGAGTGATTTCATTATCCTGTCCCTAATATCTTTAGGTTCCCACGACACTCGTATGCTCCTTTCTTTACTTTTTGAAATTTTGACTATAATGAATATTGGACCTTGTAAATTTTTAATAGTTTTTAAAATAGTCATTAATTTGGTTTTAGATTTTATCACAAAAATTTTATAATTTGCATTTTTTGCAATTTTTTCTAAATTTATTTTAGATGAATTTGTGGGTTGCCCTCCTGTAGATTCATGACTATTATTGTCAAATACTATATGTATCAAATTCTTTGGTTTTAGACTACCTATTGTTACTAAAGAACCTAAATTCATTAGAATATTCCCGTCCCCATCAAAAACGTATACTCGTTTTTTTGGATTTTTTAGTGCAATCCCCAATCCTATTGATGATGCAAGACCCATTGAGCCAATCATATAGAAATTTAATTCTTTATCATTTGTTTCAAATAGATCTCTACTCATAAAGCCATTAGCAGAGACTATTGGACTTTGTTTTACATAATTTGCAATAATTTTAACTGCTTCTTTTCTAATCATGAAACATTCTCCTAATTACAAGTGCACATGGTTTTTTACTTTTTATTTGATTCAATGCCCAATCACAAGACTGTTTCCAATTTTTGTCAGTGACAACTTTTGATTTTAATCCAATAATTTTTAGAAGTTGAGGTTGAATTTTACCAATTTTTAGATGTTCAGGAGCATCATCTGGAAGATACCCTCTCCAACCAATAAGAAAAATTAATGGGATTCCATAAAGTTGTACAAGAGAAGTGATGGTGCTAATTGAATTGGCAAATCCAGCATTTTGCATAAAAACTAATGATGAACTTTTAGAAAGAGACATTCCAGTAGCAACTCCAATAGCCTCTTCTTCCCTGGTGGTAATGATTATGTTTTTATTTTTTTGACATTCATCAATAAAATACTTTAATGTTGAATCAGGAACTCCAATGAAATTTCCTATTTTATTCTTTTTTAAATAATGAAATATTTTACGTTGAAATTCTTCATTCAATTTATGTATCCCATTTCTTTCAAATGTTCTTCAATATCCACTTCTTGCTTTTTAATTTCATACATTTCTTGAAGATGAAAAATATCTTCCATTGTAGTCATTTTTGTTTTAACATCTGCTAGACTTTTTGCTTTAGATAATTGATTTAGATGTTCTGCCATTGCCCAATGAGCAGCTCGTAAAGATTGGTTTGCATAAATTACCATATTTATTTTATGTTTTTGAAGTTCATCTAATGTGACATTTGGATAAGATGTTGGTATGGCAATTATGGGTATTTCCCCATTCCATGTTTCACAAAATTCAAAAATTTCATCTGGAATATTTTTTTTTGAATGAATTAAAATTGCATCAGCTCCTGCTTTTTCATATGCATTAGCACGTTTTATTGCTTCATCAACACCTAATCCTGCAATCAAAGCTTCAACTCTTGCAATAATCATAAAATTTTCATTAATTTTTGCATTTTTAGCAGCTATTAATTTTGCAACAAAATCTTTCTCAGGTAGTAGTTTTTGAGTACCATTTTCTAGAAGACTGTTTTGTTTAGGAAATATTTTATCTTCAATACTTACTGCAGCAATTCCTGCACTTTCATATTTTTTTACCATGTGGCTTACATTACTTGGACCACCAAAACCTGTATCACAATCAGCAATAACTGGAATTGAACAAGCATCTACCATATTTGATGCAACTGAAAGAAATTCTGTCATTGTAAGAATACTTGCATCTGGCAAGGCACGAGTAGCTGAAATAGCAAAACTACCTGCCCAAATGGCATCAAAATTGCTTAATTCTACAAGTTTTGCTGACATGGCATCAAATGCTCCTGCAACTTTCAAAATCTTATTTTCTTTTAATTTCATGTGTAAAAAATTGGCTCCATTTGTCATTTGAATCAGATATGTTAAGCAAATTATTTAATCTATAATAAGAGATCTTTCTATTTTCTTTATATGTGGACAATAAAACAGCCTCCAAAAATAATTTTTGGAAAAAATTCTGTTAAAGAATTTTCGTTTCCAGATAAATGTCTAGTAATTACATCCAGGGGATCTAAATCAAGAGGTTGGTTAGATTATACACAATTACAGAATCATCTGATTTTTGAGAACGTTGAATCCAATCCGTCAATTGAAACAACTAAAAAAATTATTTCCACCTTTGAAAATTCTGATTTTACTCATATTATTGGCATTGGTGGTGGAAGTTCTATGGATGTAGCAAAATACTGTGCATTTAAAATGAATAAATCAAAAATTATGATTCCAACTACATTTGGAAGTGGAAGTGAAGTTACTAGAATTTCAGTTTTGAAAGTAAATGGAAAAAAGAAAAGCTTTCATGATGATGGACTAATTTCAGATATTGCACTTGTAGATCCTTATTTTATACAAAATACAAATCCCATTATTTTTAAAAATTCCGTCATTGATGCATGTGCTCAATGTACTGAAGGTTATGATAGTAAAATTGGAAATACATATACAAAATTTCTATGCATGAAAGCTTTTGAATTGTTAGAAGAAGGGATTCTAAAAGGAAACTCTGAAAAAATTGTATTAGGTTCTTTAATTTCTGGTTTAGGATTTGGTAATTGTTCCACTACTTTAGGTCATGCATTATCATATGTTTACTCTAATGAGGGAATATCTCATGGTCATGCACTTGCTTATACTACGACTGTTGCACATAAATTCAACGATTCAATATTTTATAAAAGATTCAAAAAATTAGTACAAAAATTAAATTTTGATGAAATAAATCTTCAACAATCATTTGATGATGCTTCAGAATTAATTTTAACTGATAGAAAACATCTGGATAATAATCCTAAACTTATAAACAAACAAACTATTATTGAATTGTTAAAATTAATTGAAACTGGAAAATCTATTTTTTAATTAAATGTGGTATTGGTATCAAATTTATTTTGCTATTGGTTTTTTCACAAAATTCGTTTGCTGCTTTTGTTTCTCCAAAATATGGAGTTCCTTTTGATTCATGTTCGTATTCATCAAATGCTACAATTGCATCCGTAGGCATTCTAGGATGAGCAAATTCTAAGCCAAATTTTGTGCTGTCATATAGATTACAATCAACAAAAACAAATGAAAATTGTTTATCTTCCAATTGTTGATATAATGTCTCTTCAAACATACCTTTCACTAATACAATTTTATCTTCAACATCGTATTTTTTTATTTTTTCAACAATTTGTTCATACTCAAATCCTGCCGATAGTCCTTTTTTGTGAAGATCTAATGAATATTTATCATCATAAGGAAATCCTTCAAAAGTATCACAACCAAAAATTTTCTTTTTTGAACCTATTTTTTTTAAAAAATGCGCCATAATTATTGCTAATCCAGCACGTTCAGTTCCTAATTCAAGAATGTCCCCTTTGATATTTTCAGTATTCATTAAAAATTTACAAATATTTGCAATATCGATACTTTCTTGAGAATCTTCTATGTTGTAATGAACTTGGTTATACCATTCTAACTCATCTTGAATGATCGGGTCAAAATTTTGAGCAATAATTTTTGTTTTTAATCGAAACAATTCTTTAGTAAAAATTGGGAATTTACTTACTGGGCTAGATGGGAGAAATTTTAAGTATTTTTTTCTTAGCCTTAAATAAACAACTTCTCCATTGCGTAGAAATGCAATGACAAAATTACTAATAATTGCCATATGGAATAACCCCTTTTGAATCTTAAATTTGTTTAGAATGTCTATTTACTTAAAATACATTTTAAATTTTGAAAATTTGACATTTATACTATTATAGATATCCCATTTTTTTCAACTCTTCTTGAATCATTTTATCTTCATCAGTTAATTCCTTTTTTTGAAAAGTTATTTGTTTTTTCATAATTTCTTTTAAACTTGTTTCTAGATTATTTACTATGTCAGGTTCTTCTTTTTCTATATTTTTCAACTCTAAAGGATCATCAATCATATTAAATAAACGAACATCTAACTTTTCATCATATCTGTTCCTTAGATATTTGAATTTTGATGAACGTATACCGATCGTATTTCCAACATTATCATGTTCTGCATTACCTGTTTCGATATAAACTGGAATTTCTTCTAACTCTTCCTCATTTAAAATTGGAACTAAACTTCTACCTTGAATTTTTTCAGAATACTCAATCCCTATTATTTCTAAAATTGTAGGTAGAACATCAATTTGACGAACTAACTTTGAAATTCTTTTTGAGGATTTTATTTCATTTCCTGAAAAAATTAATGGAATTTTTAAAACATCATCAAATAATTCATCGGTATTGCCTCTAGTCAAAATATCTCTCATCTCTTTTGAATCTAATTGAAGACTAAGCATTGATCTTTTTAGATTTGTATTTATTTTTAATAGACCTTTAAACACCTGGTTCCCTATGGGTTCCAAAATTGGAACAATCTTTTTCATTTGGCGAAAAAATTTATAGATATTAGGTATGGATTCTAATGGTTCATTAATTTTAGATGAAACATATTCTCCATGATCTGCAGTGAGTATGATGATAGTGTTATCCAAATCTATTTGTTTCAATAAATCATTCAGCCAAAAATCTATGGATGAGATCATTCTATCATATTTTGTTTTGCCAAAATTATCATTATCAAACTTTGATGGAATTTTTATCAATTTCCCAATCCCATGAATGTCCATTAAATGAAGATAATAGAACCAGGGTGGCCCTTGTTGAATTGATTTTAAATGATTTAATACATCATTTCCACTTTTTCCTAATATTGTATCAATTTCACGCCACTGTTGATAGTCATAATAGAAACTATCGTCTAAAAAATTTGAAAGATTTCTAAAAAATTTAAAATTTGGTCCTGATCCACACATATTATAACCATTTTTTTTTAAAATGTTAATTAAAGTAAATAATTTTGAATCAATTTTGCTTTCTGTAATCCCTGATTCAAATGGATAAACACCAGAAAAAAAACAACCCATTCCAGTTCCTGTTACATCTGAAGTACTGATTGCTTGAGAAAAATAAACCCCATTGTTTCTTAATTTATCCATTGTAGGAGTTTTTGTAGTTCGATTATTTGAAAATATTCTGTCTTCTCTTAACGCGTCAATTACTAGAAATAAAATATTCGGCTTTTCTTTTTTATTCATTGTAAAACTCAATCAATTATGATATATACATTTTTTATATTTTTATTAATGTTCGTGAAAGCTTGCTTAAGAATTCAATTACTTTGTTAGTAATATTTGATGATGATTGAACTAAATTTAATGGAAATTCAAAATTATTTACAAAATGTTCAATAACTTCTTTGTCTGAAATATTTTTAGATTTAATCATCTTTTTTTTATTTTCTTTAATTTGTTTTCTTAATTTAAAAATAGAAATCAATGCCCTAAATTTTTCTTTGCCGTATCCTTTTGTTAAAAAATAAAAAAATATTCCAATTTCTAAAATAATTAAAAGCGGAAAAATTTTAATCATTGTAGATGTAGAATAAAGATATAGTATGCAAATCCATCTGTTTCTTTCTAGAAAATAAAATTTCTTTGCTGACCATTTCAGAGTTGGACTTCCTAAATGATATATCTTTGATTTAGGTTCGTAATATGATGGAATTTCTTGTAACCATCCTCTCCAACCATAATCTAAATCATCATGGTAACTAAAAAAAATCTTATTGATATTCCCAATTTTTTTAATGATTTTTGTTGTAGTAAATGTACAAGCACCTGAAGTGTAGCCAATTTTTTGAAATTCTTCATATTGCCCTTCATCTTTTTCACCTTTGCCGCGTGAAAACCCCATTCCTAAAATATTGATCATATTTCCTGCGCTATTAATTACATCTGGTCTATTTTTTTCTAATAATTTAGGCTGATAAAGGCCATCTCCATTTTCTTTAAAACTTTGAATTAAATTCTCGAGCCATCCATTTGTAACTACTGTATCTGAATCTAAAAACACAATAAATTCCCCTTTAGACTCTTTAATTCCTATATTTCTAGCAGTTAAACCAATATTTTCTTCATTTTGTATTAATTTGATTTCAGGCCATTTCTCCTTACATTTTTCAGAGCTATTATCTGATGATTTATTGTCAATTAGAATTATTTCAAATCTATTCATTACTGTTTCATAAATGGAGTTAATACATTCATGAATAATATCGCCACCATTAAAATTAATTATTATGATACTCACAAACGGTTCATTTTTTATAATTTTGTTTGATTTCATTATATTCAAAATAATTATAATTCTAATTTACTATCTTCACAAAGAATTAAAGATTTTTCTTTATTCTCTGATGTAATCTTATTATTATAAGATATAATGCTATTATTCAAATTTATTTTATTTTTAATAGTAACGTTTTCCATGATGATTGAATTTTTAATTTTACATTCATCAAGTTCTGTGTTGTTTCCTATGCTTACATTGGGACCTAAAATACATTCTTCAATCTTACAGTTATCCCCTATAATTACTGGGCCATGTAGTGATACATTTTTTCCAAATGATACATTATTTCCAATCATTATGTTGTTTGTTTGTTTATAATTTAAATTATTTTTGGTTTTACAATAAGATTCACTATTTTCTAAAATTGTTTTATTTGCATCTATTATATCTTCAATTGTTCCAGTATCTTTCCAATATTTTGTAATGGTGTTATAGGATATTCTCTTTTTTGTTTCTAATAATATCTGTAACGCATCAGTAATTTCTAATTCATTTCGCCATGAAGGCTCTAGATTTTTAATAATTTTAAAAATTTCATCTGTTAGAAAATAAATTCCTATTACTGCTAGATTTGTTGGAGGGTTTTTTGGTTTTTCCATGATTTTTTTAATACTTCCATCTTCAAAAATATCTGCAATTCCAAATTGTTTTGGATTTGAAACTTCACACAACAAAATTTTTGCTGCATCTGATGATTTCTCAAATTCTATTGCATAATCAGACAATTTTCTTAATATTACATTGTCCCCCAAAAAAACTAAAAATTTTTCATTATTGACAAATTTTTCACATAATCCTATGGCATGTGCTATTCCTCTAGGCTCATCTTGTTCGATATATGTAATTTTTACTCCAAAATTACTTCCATCACCATAAAATTCTCTTACCTTATCAGAATTGTTTCCACCAATTATGATCGCGATTTCATTAATACCTGTCTCTTTAATGGATTCTAACCCATATTGAGACATTGGAACATTTGCAATTGGAAGTAATTGTTTGGGTCTTGCATATGTTAATGGTCTTAGACGTGTTCCATGCCCTCCATGTAAAATAACACCTTTCAATTTTTACTCCTATATTTTTTCCAAGGAGTAGGATCCAACAATTCTTGAACATCTTCTTCATTCCACCACTTGTCATTTTCGAGATACCATGAAATTGTTTTCTCTAAATTTTCATCAATTGAAAATTTAGGCTTCCATCCTAACTCTTTTCTAATTTTTGATGAATCAACACCATATCTCATATCATGCCCTGGTCTATCTTCAACATGATAAATTAGATCTTTTGATTTGTTTAAATGTTCAAGAATTTTTTCAACTAATTCTATATTTGTTAATTCATTTGAATCTGAAATATTATATGATTCTCCGTTCTTTCCATTTAGAAATACCTTCATTATTGCATCACAATGATCTTCCACATATAGCCAATCTCTAACATTATTACCTAATCCATAAATTGGAATTTTCATTCCTTTTTGAGCTCTAAAAATTGTTTTTGGTATAATTTTTTCAGGAGATTGTCTAGGTCCAAAATTATTTGTACATCTAGTTATTAAAATATTCATGTTATATGTTTTAAAATAAGAATATGCAATTAATTCTGCAGATGCTTTTGATGCTGAATATGGATTTGAAGGTCTAAACACATCTTCTTCTTTTGCAAATGATGTTGATAAACTTCCAAAAACTTCATCTGTAGAAATTTGAAGAAATTTTATTTCAGGTTTTTTTGTTCTTATAGTATCTAATAATGAATAAACTCCCATGATATTGGATTCTAAAAATGGCTTTGAATCAAGTATGCTTCTATCCACATGTGATTCTGCTGCAAAATTAATCACACCATCAACATCTTTGATTATTTTTTCAACACACGATTTATCATTAATATTGCCTGAAACAAAATTATAATTCTTAGATTTTTCAATTTCTTTTAGATTATTAATATTCGAACCTGTCAATCCTGCATCTAAATTAATAATTTCAATTTTAGGATAATTTTTTAAAACATGAAGAATAAAATTACTTCCAATAAACCCTAATCCTCCAGTTACAAGAATTTTCATTTCTAAAGATCTCCATTCATTTCTTTTATTTGTACTTGTTAGTTTTGAATAATAACCATTTAATTCTAAATTAATGAGAAATTTTTTGTATTATACAATATTTTTATAATTCTCTTAATTTATGGTCAGATAATGAATGATAATGAAATTAAAAAGATGAGTTTAGAAATTCATGAAACCAAAGATATCGATGATAGTCACGTAAATGGAAATTTAATGGTAATATGGAGGGATTGGGACAAATTTCTAAAAAATGATCCAAAAATGATATACATTACATCTGTAAATTCAGGAGAAAAAAAAGGCCCACATGTCCACACCATAAGAGATAGTTATTTCGTTTGTATTCGAGGAAAGGTTGTTTTTATAATTAAAAACAAAAATGGAAATTATGATGAAATAGAATCCAGCGAAGAAAACCCTGTTATGGTTCACATTCCAAAAAATATACCTTCTGCTCACATCAATCTCTCAACTCAATCTTCATCAGTATTGGCATTGGCTTCTCATTCTTGGAAACCTAATGACAATGAAATGCATAATGTGAGTTTTGATGATTATAATTGGGCAAAATGGAAATTAAATTAGCATTTGCTGTTTTATTAATTCAAAAGATTCGTTTAGTGTTAAAAACCTAAAATCTGTGTTTATTAATTTTGTTGAATTTAGACATTTATTTTTTGCAGTAGTTACACCGCGTCCTAATTTTTCAGTTGTTGTTGGAATTATTAACGAAGGATCTAAATTCAAATAATTTGCTAATTGAATACTAAAATCATATCTGTTGATACATAAAGATGGAGCAGAATGAAATATTCCTGATTTTTTGTTTAATGTTAAATGTAAAATTGATTTTGCAAAATCATCAGATATGATGGGAGAACTAAATTCTTCTGAAGTTATATTTACTTTTTCTTTTAATTTTAATTTTGAAATTAACCATTGAGCAAAATTAATCTGTTTTAGTGAACTAGTTTTTTTGGAAGATAATGATTTTGGTAACCATCCATACAATACACTTGCTCTGACAACTAAATTATTTTTGAATTTAAGAACTTCATTTTCTCCACATAATTTTGATCTACCATAATTATTAATTGGATTTGTATTGTCTAATTCATTGTATGGTTCTTTTTTAGTTCCATCAAAAACTGAATCTGTAGAAAGATGAATGAATTTACTATTCAATGAATTTGATATTTCACTTAATTTTAAAACAGCTTTAACATTCACTTCATCTGTTTCATCTTTATGTTCTTCACAATAATCTACATTGTTTAATGCGGTTGCATTTATTATAATATCTGGATTGACTTCTCCAATTATGTTTTTTAGATTTTTATGATTTGTTATATTTAACTGAAATGATTTTACATTGCTAAAATTGGGATCACGTAGATTGAAACTTCCATAAATTTCAAATTTTTCTTTACATAATTCAACAAGTTTACTCCCAACTAGTCCCCCTATCCCACAAATGAATATTTTTTCCATTTTTACACTCTTAGATCTATTATTGTTAAACTCTTCTTTTGTATTTTGTTAAACATGTAGGATTGGAACATTTTCTAAAAATATTTTAGTTGAATTTTCTTTACATAGAAATTTAATACATGGATATCAAGATAATCGAATACGTGATGAATGAAATAATAATTATAAAAAATTCTTTTAAAGTCACTGAGAAAATTTCAAAAATTTTTAGAAATAAAAATAATTTGATTATATCTTTAGATTATACTTCTCATAAACAATTAAATGATTTAAACATCATACATGTTCCTTTTGAAAATTATTTAGATCAAAATGATTTTCAACTTATTGATGATGTTACTTTTAAAATTAATACATCTTGGCATGAACATAAAAAAATTAAAGAGTCATTAACCATTGATGGAATTAATTTTGGTTGGTTATTAGAACAAGAATTATATTTTTTTCTTTTAACTACAATTATAAATTTTCTTTCTATAATAAAAATTAAAAAATCTGAAGAAGATTTTCAGAAAATAATTGTCTCAAATGAATTGTTAAAAATGACTAAAATTATTTTTCCTAATTGTGAAATCGAGCGTTTAGAAGAAAATAACCAAAAAATTCAAAATTTTGGTTTTGATACTTATGCAATTAAATATAATATTGGTCCATTACCATTATCAATTCGTATACCTAGAAAATATTTTTTCATTTTACAAAAATTTTATGAAAAATCCTTTATTCCAATATTTCAAAAATGTTTTTCGAGAATTAACAAATCTTCATCATCTGTATTATTAATTGATTTTAATTTAGCTCGTGAAGATGACTTTTTAAGATGTTTAAAGGAAAAAAATACAAATGTATTTTTATTAAATCGTAGACGTAGTGCAATTTGGAATCTTAAATCTTTTTTAGCTGTTAAAAATACAAAATCTATTCCTACAACTTATGAAGAGTTCTTAGATACTAGTGATCGAAAACAAATTCAAGTTGAAATTAAAAATATGGAGAATTCTCTTGAATCTTTATTTTTAAATAATAAATTATTTTCTGAAATATTTTCTATTTTAGATATTTCTTTTTGGCCTCACATTGAAAATTATTTTAAAAATTATTGTTTAGATAGATTTTCTGAAGGAATTTATGAATTGGCAGGTTCAAAAAAACTATTATCAAAAATTAAACCTTCATTAATTTTACATTTCTTTGGTGTATCTTTACAAGAAAAAATCATAATTCATGAAGCTAGAAATCTAAACATTTCATCTATCATGTTGCAACATGGTGCTCCACATATTTTTCTACCTGGATGGGCAGAATTCAACCCAATGTCTGGGACTTTACCTGTTTATAATGAAAAAATGGCCGTTTGGGGACAAATAATGAAGGAATATGCATTAAAAAATGGAATGAGTGAAGATGATCTAATTGTGTCAGGAAGCATCAGACATGATCCTTACTTTAAAAAAAATTATCCTGTAAAAGATGGCGTGATTCTTGTTGCATTATTGCCATATTTTTTCAAACGAGCGGATGATCAATCTATTTCATCCTTTCAAAAATATGAGGAATCACTAAAAATTATTTGTAATGTTTTAAAGAAAATTAAAAATAGAAAAAAAATCGTTAAATTGCATCCTACAGATATGAATTTCAATTCTATGTATATAGAACCCATCATACATAAAATTGATCCTTCCATACAAATTATTGTTGAAGCTGATTTAACAAAATTAATTCCTACAGCTGATGTTGTTATCACTCATGGATTAACTACTTTTATTTTAGATTCAAATATTTTTCAAAAACCTACAGTGACATTAATGTATAATCAAGAAGAATTTTCCAGTAAACTTAGCCATGGATATTCAAAATTATTTGAATATACAGATTCTGAAAAATTTGAAAAGTATATTCATGATCTTTTAAAAGATGATAAAATACGTAATGAAAATATCAGTAATGGAATAGAATTTCTAAATTCATATTTGTCAAATCAAGGAAATGCATCTGAATACCTTTCGAATGAAATTTGTAAATTTTAACTTCTTTACTTTTTTTATAATTAATTCATGGCCAACTTTTCCATTTTGGATTATTTGAATCCCATATTTTCTCTAGAATATTTTTTTCGTAAATTGTGTCCATAGGTTGATAGAATCCATCATGTTTAAACGCAGAAACTTTACCTTCTTTTGTTAAAGTTTGTAATGGTTTTTGCTCCCAAACTGTGGTATCATTGTCTATATAATCAAAAATAGATGGTTCTAGTACAAAATAGCCTCCATTAACCCAATTTCCATCTCCTTTTGGTTTTTCCATAAATTGGACTACTTTGTCATCTTTAATATCTAAAATCCCAAATTTTCCTGGTGGTTGACAAGCTGTTACAGTAACAAGAGTTTTTGATTGTTGATGGAAATCAATTATTTTTTTAATATCTGCATCATTTAATGTGTCTCCATATGTAAAACAAAATCTTTCGTTTAACACAAATTTTTTAATCCTTTTTAATCTCCCACCTGTCATTGTTTCTAATCCTGTATCCACAATTGTTACAATCCATGGATTCGTTTTTTCTTGTAATATCTCTATTTTTATGAATTCTGTCTCTTCATTGATTATTTTATGTTTAAATTTTGATAAAAAATATTCTTTAATTTTTTCTTGTTTATATCCACCACATATTATAAAATCATTAATATCGTAAAAAGAATATTTTTTCATAATGTGCCAAAGAATTGGCATTCCGCCAATTTCTACTAGTGGTTTTGGTTTTTCTTGTGTTTCTTCACTAAGACGAGTTCCAAACCCTCCAGCCAAAATCACTGCTTTCAATTCTAAATAATGGAATTAAAAGTGAATTAAAGGTTCTTGTTTTTAGACTAGTATTTCTCTTAATTTTTTCATTGCAGGGAGTTCAGAATCCCAAATTTGTTTTTTACCATCTCCTAAAATTTGGTTTAATAGACGAATATCACTTACAAGTCTAAACAATCCTGGTGGTTCTAATGAAGCAGCCTGATCTGAACCATACATAGTTCTATCTAAAGTGATGTGTCTTTCAATTGAGGTTGCACCTAATAACACTGCAGCAACTGAAACCAAATATCCTGCTGTTTCATGTCCGCTGTATCCAACATTACATTTGAATTTTTTCTGGAGTGTTTGGATAACTTTCAAATTTGCTTCATTTAATTTCATTGGATAAGAGCTATGTGAGTGCATCAATTCAAATTTACACTTGTATTTTTTAAAAATTTTCACAGCTTTTTCAATTTCTTTTATTGTGCTCATTCCAGTGGAAATGAATGTATATTTTTTTTCTTCTGCAATTGTATTTAGTAATTTTTCATGAATTAACATTGCAGATGCAACTTTGTTATATTTTGTTTTAAATTTCCTCATTTGAATTTGACTATTTATATCCCAACAAGACAAATACCATTGAATGTTTTTCTTCTTACAATACTTGTCTATTATTTGATAATCTTTCATAGAAAATTCCAATCCTAATTTTTGTTCTCTTGTTGTCTTGCCCCATGGACTATCTCTAGGTGAATCTAATACTTCTTTAGAATAAATTTTTTCAACAGTTCTTTTTTGAAATTTTACTGCATCACAACCTGATGATGCTGCAATGTCAATTAATTTTTTTGCTATATCTAGACTACCATTATGATTAATACCAATTTCTGCAACAATGAATGTCAATTAAATAACCTTCATTTTATCTAGTATAAAATATATTTATTGAATTTAATTGCTCTTTGGTTAATTGAATTAGTGTTACCATGTTGTCCAACCCCCATCCAAAACTATCATAGAGCCTGTTACGTAAGATGATTTATTACTACACAAAAATTCGATGATTCCATTTAATTCATCTTTTTTCATCATTCTACCTAATGGTGTTAATTTAGAATATTTTTTTTTAAACTCTTCATCTTGATTATGTTCTACTCCACCTGGTGCAACACAATTAACTCTAAAGTTTGGTGCTAGATGTGTTGCAAGAAATTTTGTTAAATTAATTACTCCTGCTTTTGAAACAGAATATGCAGTATGTTTGTGTGCCCCATCATACAAATCTGGTCTTGCTGAAACAATTCCGGTACTAGCAGAAAAATTTATGATTGAACCTGATTCATTATTTCGTGCAAATTCCCTACAGACTGAAAATAATGATACTAAATTTACTTGTAGAATTTTTGAAAATGATTCTAATGTAATATCAAATAAAGTCCCTCTTTTTTGATTTTTTTCGACATGATCATTCATTGCAAAACAATTTACAAGACAATCTGCATTATTTTTCTTAAACCATTCTTTGACAAATGATTCATCAGTTAAATCATGTCCTAATTCTAAATCTAGTTTTAAGATCTCAAAATCCTTTGATAAATATTTGGATAATTCATTCCCAATTAGTCCTTCTGAACCTGTAATGACAACTTTTTTTCTAGTCAATATTAGTATTAATAAAATTTTGAATTTATTGTTTGTTATTCAAACATTCTAATTTATAGACATGAAAGATATTTTTTCACAAAAGCGAGATATTTTGTACATGTTTTTACTGGATCAGATTGCTCTCTATTTAGATCCTCTCGTGCTCCTTGAATTATCAAATCTTTTTCATAATTAATTTTTTTAAGGGATGTAAAAAATATATCAAAATCTACATCTCCCTTCCCTAAAGTTACAGTATTCCCATGAAAAATCCTATCTTTAATATGAATATTAAAAATATGATCTTTTAAAATTGATATTTCTAACTTCGGATCAAATCCGTTTGAAATACTATTTCCAATATCATAATTTGCTTTAATGTGTGATGAATTAAATTTATTTAATAATTCTAAAAATTGATCTGGAGGGAGATCTGTTTCTAGTGTAATTACAATTTGCTTTTCTTCTAATAATGGTATTATTGATTTAAGATTATTAAAAATTTCATTCACTTTATTTTTTTCCAATAATGAAGACGAATCTACAAAAGGTAATTCAATCATTTCTATTCCAAGTTTAGAACATTGATGAATTAATTTAATTAAAACTTTAAAATTTCTTTCAAGCTCCTTTTTTGGTAAATCAAATAAGAGATTTTTCATAAAATAATCTGCACAGACTGAATGAATTTCTATTTTATAATTTTGAATGTATTTTTCCATTTCTAATACTCCTTTATCTGACATTATTGGATTTTCTAAAGAATCAAATATCCATTCTATTAAATCGTATCCTATTTTTTCTGCTTTACTAAACTCTTCTTTCCATTCCATCATTGGAAAAGCTTGAATTTCATTATTTACAGGATTTGATAATCTTCCTTGCATGACTCCAATTTTATTTCTCATATGATTCAACTACCAAATATTGAAATATTATTGTATTTAGGTCAAAGTACTTGAATGCCATACTGAGAAAAAAATGTAAAAAAATTAGTATTGTTTTGACTGATGTTGATTGTGTTTTAACTGATGGAGGAATGTATTATACTGAAAATGGAGATATAATGAAAAAATTTCATACTCGAGATGGAATGGGTGTATCATTACTTAGGAAGAAAAAAATTTCTACCATAATTATTACGAAAGAAAAAACAAAATTTGTAAAAAAATGGGCAAAAAAGATGAATGTAGAAAAATTATACGATGGTATTCAAAAAAAGGAAGATCTTGCTGTTAACATTTGTAATAGTTATGATGTGACTCTTCAAGAACTGGCATATATTGGAGATGACGTTAATGACTTGGAATTATTAAAAAAAGTTGGTTTATCTGCTACACCTGCTGATGGTATAATTGATGCAAAAAAAATATGTAATTATATTTGTAAATCTAAAGGTGGTGAAGGCGCATTTCGAGAATTGGCAGATTTAATACTTGAAACTAAGGAGTAATCAAATGGAAGCAAACATTGAAAAAATTAATAAATTATTCACAGAAAGTTCGGATGTTATTTTAAAATCTAAAGTACTATCTCAAAAAATTAATGATTCAATAAAATTAATAATATTATCCCTTGAACAAAAAAAGAAAATTTTAATTTTTGGCAATGGTGGAAGTGCTTCTGATGCACAACATATGGCTGCAGAATTTGTTAGTAGATATTTACTTGAAAGATTAAGTTTACCGGCAATTGCATTAACTACTGATACATCAATTTTAACATCTATAGGAAATGATTATCATTTTGACAAAATTTTTTCAAGACAATGTGAATCTTTGGTTAATGAAGGAGATATAATTATAGCAATTTCCACTAGTGGAAAATCACAAAATGTAATTTTAGGTATTGAAGAAGCTAAGAGAAAAGGGGCTAAAATTATTAGTTTAACTGGAAATAATGGTGGTGTTTTAAATGAAAGATCTGACATTTGTCTTGAAATTCCTTCTAATGAAACTCCTAGAATTCAAGAAGGACATCGAATTTTAATTCATATCATATGTGAGTTAGTAGAATCCCATTTCAAGAATGTACAATCTATATGAAATTCATTTGATTTTGTTATGAAATTTAGGCATTATCTATTCATTTACACTAAATAAGAAAATATACTATTGTTCTACACTGTATTTATGCAAAATATTGTTGCAATTATTCCTGCTAGGGGAGGTTCTAAAGGAATTTCGAAAAAAAATCTAATCGATTTTTGTGGAAAACCCCTTGTATCTTGGACAATTAGTCAAGCATTATCTACAAAATCTATTTCTACAGTTTGGGTTACTTCTGATTCAGAAGAAATTCTAAATGTTGCCAAAAAATTGGGAGCAAATACTATTTCTAGACCTCAATCACTGAGTTCAGATACTTCCACAACTGAATCTACTTGGAAACATGCTCTAAAAATTATTGAAGAAAAAACTGGTTCTGTAGATATGGTAATCGGTCTTCAGCCGACATCACCCATTAGAGAATCTAAAGACATTGAAAAAGCCATTAAAATTTTTAAAAAATCTAAATCTGATTCTTTATTTTCAGCTACTGAAATTGGAGATTTTTATATCTGGCAAAAAAAGAAGCAAAAATTAATCAGTTTGAATTATGATTATGAGAATAGAGGACGAAGACAAGATTACACAAAACAATATGCAGAAAATGGTTCATTTTATATTTTCAAACCTCAAACTTTAAAAAAATTCAATAATAGATTAGGAGGTAAAATTGAAATTAGTTTAATGGATTTTTGGAAGTCATTTGAAATTGATTCATTTGAAGATATAGAGCTATGTGAAACATTAATGAAGCATTACATTTTAAAGAGCAAATAAGATTTGAGTGGAAAAAAACTAAACGTTGGACCTAGTCCAATTTGGAGAAAAGATGGATGGATTGCTATTGATCATAAACCAAGTAGAGTTGATCAACCAACAATTTTAGGAGATGCAAGCAATATCCCCTTAGATGATAAAAGCTGCTCTATAGTTTTTTGTAGTCATGTTTTTGAGCATATTCCACATTACAAATTAGAACAAATTTTAGTTGAATTTAATAGAGTATTAGAAAAAAATGGTACTGTACGAATTTTAACTCCAGATTTGTATGTAGTAGCAAAATCATATGTTGAAAAAGACAAAGAAATGTTTGATAAATTAATTTCAGAGGATGAAAATGTTAGAACTGATTTAGGATTAGGTGGAACTTTCATGAATTTTATCATTTCACCTGGTCAAGATACCGCTTTATTCAATAAATCATTAACTGAGTTCATAGGTGGTTATGCACATGTCTATCTTTATGACTTCGAAATGCTAAAAACTCTTTTTGAAAAATATGGATTTAAAGCTGAACAAAAGAAATTTTGTGAATCAAATATTCAAGATTTTTCCGAACCACTACATGTTGAAAGTATGGACCCTGTATGGGTTGATTTGAATAAAGAATTTTTTAGCAAACATAATTTTGTTCACAGTTATAATGAAAAAGAAAGAAAATATGAAACAAATTTTGCTGTAACTGGATTTGATAGAGATCCTGTTGCTTCGTTGATAATTGAAGCAACTAAAATAGATGATGTAAATGAATTAAAAATTTCTGATAAACGTGGATATTCATATAGTAAATCACTTTTAGATGATAAGAACTTTGAATTAAAAACTAAAATTATTACTTCTACTTCTAAAATATTAGAAGATAAATTGGAGGATCAGAATTGAGATTTGTATACATGAATGGTGATTTTGTTCCTGAAAAGGAAGCTAAAGTTTCAATTTATGATTCATCATTAATGTTTGGAGATATGGTTTTTGAGATGACTCGCTCTTTTAACAAACAACAATTCAAACTTCGTAATCATTTAGAAAGACTATATTCTTCTTTGAAATATGTACACATTCCTCTTAAAATGTCCATAGATGAAATGGAAAAAGCATGTCTTGATACCATTGAAAAAAATGATCCATCTTTTACAGATACAGATGAACACAGATTAATGATAAATGTCAGTCGAGGTCCATTATCAATTTACTCAGAAATTTTTGATGGGAAATTAGAACCACTAGTAATTATTTCAGATTTTCCATTAAAATGGACTGTTTCAGGTATGGGGAAATTATTTGATACTGGAATAAATGCGGTGATCCCATCACAGAGAGCAATTCCCTCACATTTACTGGATGCAAAAATCAAAAATCGAAGTAGAATTCATTACATGATGGCAAATATTGAGGTATCACAATTACCAGGTGAGAATAATTGGCCTCTACTTTTAGATCCTGATGGTTTTATTGCTGAAGGTACAGGAGACAATTTCTTTTTGGTTAAAGATAATATTTTGTATACACCTGAACCTCGAAATATTTTACGAGGAATAAGTCGTCAATATATTTTTGATTTAGCAAAAGAATTGGGAATTTCTTGTGTTGAAAAAAATTTAGAACTATATGATGTGGTAACTGCTGATGAAGCATTTATGACTGGTACTCCCTTTTGTTTATTGCCAGTAACAAAAATTAATGGAATGCAAATTAAAGATGGACAAAGAGGAGAAATAACTAATTCATTACTTTCAAAATGGAGTGAAAGTGTTGGATTAAACATTGAAAATCAAATCAAAGAATTTAATCAAGAAATGGCAAATCATGGCACTGATGGTTCAACACCTTACAGGTTTAAAAATGATTCATAAAAAATGGAACTTGAATTAAAAAACAAAATTGCACTAGTAACTGGTTCTAGTAGAGGAATTGGTAAAGAAATTGCATCGACATTGTTAGATGAGGGTTGTAAAATAATTTTAAATGGAAGAGATAAAAAATCGCTTGAAAAAATTTCTAAATCCTTTAATCATCCAACAAAATTTATCGTTGCAGATGTAACTAAACCGGTAGAATGTCAAAAACTAATAAAAAAAATTATTCAACTTTATGGTCGTTTAGATATTCTTGTTTGTAATGTTGGAGATGGAAAATCTTTACCTCCAGGTAAAGAAACCATTAATGAATGGAAAAAAATGTTTGAAGCAAACTTACAGAGTGCTACGAATGTTATTGAATCATCAAAAAAAGAATTATCCAAAACTAAAGGATCCATCCTTTGCATTTCATCTATTGCGGGAATCACTTTCCTTGAGGGTGCTCCTATTCCATACTCTGTAAGTAAATCCGCTTTGAATACATACGTAAAATGTTCATCAAGACCTCTGGGAGAAAAAAATATTCGAATAAATGCTATTGCTCCTGGAAATATCCTGTTTGATGGTTCTATATGGAAAAAAAAACTAAAGAAAAATCCTTCATTAGTCAAAAAATTACTAAAAAATGAGGTATCACTTCATAGATTTGGAACGCCTAAAGATATTGCAAATCTAGCTGTATTCCTTTCTTCTCCTAAATCTTCTTTTATTACTGGATCTATCTATGTTGTAGATGGTGGTCAAATCAGATAATTTTTCAATCATTTGCTATTTTAATATTAAATTTTGATCTTAATTTTAAATGCTAAATCATATTTACTACTAACAAAATGATGATGTGATGAAATCTAATTCTTTATCTCGTGGAAAATTAAGTATTGGTTTACCAGTTTACAATGGCGAAAAATTTCTTCACAAATGTCTTGATTCATTACTTGAACAATCGTTTGAAAATTTTGAAATAATTATTTCTGACAATGCGTCAACAGATAATACACAAAATATTTGCCAAGAATATTCTGAAAAAGACAGTAGAGTACACTATATACGACAAGAAAAAAATATTGGATTATTACCAAATTTTAATTTCGTTTTAAATCAATCAAAAACTGAATTTTTTATGTGGATGGGAGTTGATGATTACGTTCTGCCTGATTATGTTAAAAAAAATATGGATATTTTAACATCCAATTCAAATGTGGTGGGAAGTGTAAGCAAGATAAAACCTTACAATTTTTCAAATTCTACTAGTAATCAAATTGATTCAAAGTTTATTGATTTCACTAAAAAATTAAGAATGAGATTTAAGAAATTAGATGCATTTTCAATTTCTGGAAATTATGATCAAAAAGTTAGAAATTATCTTACTGGTTCAACTTGTCAGGTTATTTATGGGATTTTTAGAACCGATAAACTCCAAAAATCCATTATACCATCATTATTTGTGGGGCTAGATTGGGCTGAAATACTTAATGTACTAAAATTTGGAGATATTCACGTGATTAATGAAGTATTGATGTATGAATTTGAAGGTGGAAGAAGTTCAGGTGGAATTTTACATATTTCAAAAACATACAATCCCAATGCCTTTTCTGTTATATTTCCATGGTTTCCTTTTACAAATGCATGCATGAAAATTTTGGGTTTTAAATTATTCGTAAAAAATTTAGATTATTTTATTAAATTAAATTTTGAAGGTTTTGTTTCTCAAATGATTGATTTAACTAGATTATCGTGCCAAAAATTCAAAAAATAGAACTAACATATCTTTAACAATTAAATGATTCATGAATTAACAAATTTTTGTGAAATATAGAATATTAGGTAAAACTGGTTTAGAAACGTCAGTTATTGGAATGGGAACTGATCAATTTTATGGTGAATGGGGACAAAATTTCTCTCAAATTGTTATAGATAAAATTATTGATAAAGCACATTCTTTAGGAATAAATTTTATTGATACTGCTGAGTGTTATGGTGATCACCTTTCTGAATCTTTTGTTGGAAATGCAATTAAAAAAAGGGAAGATTGGATAATTGCAACAAAATTTGGTCATAAATATCATGGATTTCAAAAACAAAGAACTACTCATTTTGATGTAAAAGGTATAGAAGAGCAATTAGAGAATTCATTAAAAGCATTAAAAACCGATTATATTGATTTTTATCAATTCCATAGTCCTACAAATGAAGAATTTTTCAATGAAGATGTTTGGGCATTTTTAGAAAAAAAAATGAGTGAGGGTAAAATCAGGCATATTGGTATTGCTTTAATTGCATCTGCAGTAAATGATGATGATCTGTTTCAACTCAATCAAGCTGAATCTGCTAAAATTGATATGTTACAAATTGTATATAATAGAATAAATAAAAAAGCTGAAGAAAAGGTTCTCCCATTTTGCCAAGAAAATAATTTTGGTGTACTAGCTAGAATCCCACTAGCTAGAGGACATTTAACTGGAAAATATAACCCTGATGCAACTTTTCCATCTAATGATAGAAGATCATTTGAAAATAAAGAACAAACAATCAAACAGTTAGAATTTGTTCAAACTCTTAAAAAAAATGAAGTTCCACCAAATGTCAATATGGCTCAATGGGCATTATCATGGTGTTTAAAAAATCCGACTATTTCTGCAGTAATTCCTGGAATGAAAAATTTGGAACAAGTTGAACTTAACGCGAAAGCAGCTGATTTAGATTTCTAAATATCTTACAATTTTTATCTTCATAGAATTATTTACAACTCAGTAAACAATATATTCATTCTAATTTGGATTATACACATTGGATGATGGAAATATAGTATCAAAATTTTATGATACTGATAAAATTTATCTTGAAGAACGTAAAAAATTATCCGAAAAATATGGTAAACAAGATTTATGGGATGTAATTGATCCTTGGGGTCTTGCTGTTGGAATTTCAAATTTATCTATAAAATTATCTATTGCAGATCTTTTACGTTCTACTTTAGATGTTCCTGGACATATTGCTGAGTTTGGAACATGGAGAGGTGATAATCTATTATTCATGGCAAAGATTTTAAAAATTTATGATCCTTATGGAAGTAAACTTTTACATGCTTTTGATAGTTTTGAGGGTTTGACAGAATTTACTGAAGAAGACAAAGTTTCACCTGAAACTGTAAAAGGACTATACAAAGGATCATATGAAAAACTTATGGATTTTATTTCATTATATAAAATGAATAATGACATTGTTATTCATAAAGGCCTAATTGAAGATACACTTCCTAAAGCAGTAGAAGAAAATAAGGCATTATCATTTTCTTTTGTATACTGTGACACTGATCTTTATAGTTCAACTAAAGTAATCTTAGAGAGTTTACATGATAGATTATCTAAAGGAGGATTGTTTGTTTTTGATGAATGGAATCATGAAGTTTTTCACGGTGAGGGGTTAGCAGTTAGAGAATTTTTGAAAGAACATGGCCAAAAATACAAAATGCATCATGTTAAAAATGCAAGACAACCAAACATGGTTCTAGAAAAAATCGATTTTTAAATCCCGCCTAAGTAAACTACTACATTTTTAAATTGTGTTATCTATTTTGTTACCATTGGAAAATATTAGACATTTTGGATTAGTTGTTTCAAATTTAGAAAGAGCATTAGTTTTCTATCGAGATCTATTAGGTTTATGTATTCAAGGTAAAACTGATGAAAATGGAGATTTTATTTCCAAAATGCTATCTTCTGAAAATGTCAAACTTAAAACTGTAAAACTATCTGCAAATGATAATTCAACTAGACTTGAATTATTAGAATTTGAAAATCCTAAAATTAACTCAACAAAAAAAACTAATTTATTTGAACCTGGTTTTACCCATATTTCATTAACTGTAAAAAATTTAGATGAATTATACATACGTTTGAAAAATTCAAATATTGAATTTAATTCTCAACCGATAATTTCCCCGAATGGAACTTTAAAAGTAGTATTTTGTAAAGACTTTGAAGGGAATTATTTAGAGTTAATTGAAGAGATTTGATATTTAATTTTCGTACTAAACCTTGATATTTGACTACTTTTTAAAAAATTCAAAAGGTTTTGTCTGCTAAAAAAATAGTAATTACTGGCTCTGAAAGTTTTATTGGAAAAACACTCATCTCTCAATTACAATCTACTGATTATGAAATTATTGGTTTTGATTCTTTAGAACCAACAAATCCTACCTATGAATTCCATCAAATTGATATTCGAAACCCTGAAATCAATAAATTAATCCCTGTTGATACTGATGTCTTAATTCATCTCGCTGCTTTATCTCGTGATCCTGACTGTAAAAATAAAGCCATTGAATGTTTTGATGTAAATGTTATGGGCACTCTGAATCTAATTAAAGCTGCACAACTCCAAAATGTTAAACAGTTTATTTTTGCTTCAAGTGAATGGGTTTATGATAAATTCATTGATTCTGAAGAAAAAAATGAAGATTCAGAAATTAATATAGCAAATCACAATTCTGAATACGCTCTTTCTAAATTAGTCACTGAATCAAATCTTCGTCAACAGCATAATAATGGATTCTGTAATGTTACAATCTTGCGTTTTGGTATTATTTATGGTCCAAGAAAGTCAAATTGGTCTGCTGTTGAATCTATACTAAATCAAGTTAAAAATCAGGAGAAAGTTTCAGTCGGATCCCTCAAAACAGGTAGAAGATTTGTACATGTTTCAGATATTGTTAGGGGTATTACTCATTCATTTGGATTGGAGGGGTTCAATATCATTAATCTAACTGGAAATCAAATTAATACGCTAAAAGACATTATAGATACATCTCAGATTATACTTGACAAAAAAATTGAAGTTTTTGAAAGTAATTCGAATCAAATTAGTATTAGAAATCCTTCAAATGATAAAGCTAAAAAAATCATTAATTGGGAACCAGAAATTGACTTAAAAACTGGTTTAGAATCTTTATTACCATACGTGTGATATTATGGCTGAACTTAATTCTCTTGCTAAAAAAATTCTTCAAATTAGACTCGCTCAAATGATGGTCAATGAAAATTATAAAGATGGGCAATTTAAGGTTCCAATCCATTTAGCTTTTGGACATGAGACATTTGCAGTTGCAATAAATGAAATAATGGACGATGAAGATAAATTAATTCTTACTCATAGGAATATTGCATATAATTTAGCTCGTCTTGAAAAATTAAGACCTGTCATGGATGAGTATTTTCTTAAATCTACTGGACTAGATAGTGCAAAATCAGGTTCTATGAATTTAATTAATCCTAGTAGAGGCCTTATTTACACATCTAGTATACTTGGAAATAATTTTTCTGTTGCTGTAGGAATTGCAATGTCTTTAGACATTAAACGAAAGGATGGAATTACTATTGTTTTAGGTGGTGATGGTTCTCTTGAAGAAGGTAGTTTCCATGAAAGCATTCTCATGTTTAAAAGTTTGAATCTTAGTGGTTTACTAATTATTGAAAACAATGAATGGTCAATGGCTACTAAAATATCTGAAAGACGAATTCATATTGACTTGGAAACATTTGCTAAATCTTATAATGTAAAATATGTCAAACTCTCTGGAAATAATCCCCTTGATTATATTCAGAAACTAAAAAAATTAAAAGATCTTTCCAAAAAAAGTAATGAATTAATTTGTATTGAAGTAATAGTAAATACATTAGGGGATTGGATAATGACTAATGATCAAAATCCTGATGGAAAATTCATTAATTATCACGCTGGTCCAGCACCTACAGTGGATGTAAAAGCATGCCCTGCATTAATAAAAGAAAATAATTCTGATCCAATTTTTGTATTAATTGATCTGCTTGGAGTTGATGAGCTCAATAAAATATCAGATAAAATTAGAAATGAATTAGAGGAGGAAATGAAATGAACTATATTGAATTAGTAAATAATCTGCTCAAAGAACAAGTATCAAAACATGAACAATTAGTAATATTTGGCCAAAATGTTTCAGCCGGATCTTGTATTGGAGGTATGACTAGAGGGTTGTCTATCCCAAAAAGTGGCCGAATTATTAATTCAACAAATTCTGAAAATTCTTTGTGTGGATTTGGATTTGGTATGATGATTAATGAAGTTTCTTCAATATTTTTTATGAAACAACTTGATTTTTTATTGTTGGGAATTGATCATTTAGTTAATACATTTAATGTAATTAGAAATCATGAAAATAATGCTTCCTTTACAATTTTTCCTATAGTTATGGATAATGGGTATCAAGGTTTACAATCAAGTAGTAATAATTTTGCCGATTTTTGTTCAATTGCAAGAATAAAAGGATATACAATCACAAATAAAATTGATGCTGAAAAAATTATTTCTTCTAAATTAATTTCTCCTGGATTTAGAATAATAGCTATCAGTCAGAGAATGTTTAAAGATGAAGTAATTATTCCTGATGAATTAATTTATGTTAATGATGAAAATGATGTTTTTCAATATAATGTGGGTAGTGATGTTACTGTTGTTTGCTTTAATTTTTCATTTCCATATGGTAAACAAATTGTAGATTCATTGAAAGAAAATAATTTAAAATGCTCTTTCTTTAATGTCAATTCTACTACTCCAACAAATTGGACGAAAATTGTCGATGATGTTTCAAAAACAAAAAAAATAATAATTTTAGATGATAGTAAAAGTGAAAATTTGAATTGTTATTCATTACTTAACGATATTTCTGACAAAGTTGTTTTAGATAAAAAAATTATTCTAAAAAGAAATCTTGATAATACTAATTGGTTAGATCCTATTGATGATAAGATGGATATCAATCTCCAACAAATTGTAAATGATTTAATTGAGTAAAGGAGCATATAGGATATGACTGATAAAATTTTTGAGAAACAAAACAAAAAGAATATTGTTAAAATGTCAAAAGATAAATCTTTTCAAAAATTAACTCAATCTTGGTTTAAATCAAGTGAAAAATTTCAATATTCATATCATTTTTCATGGATGGGTAGGCCAATTATTCAATATCCTCAAGATATGATTGCTTTACAAGAATTAATCTGGCAAATTAAGCCTGATTTAATTATTGAAACAGGAATAGCACGTGGCGGCTCTCTAATCTTCTCTGCTTCTATACTTCAATTAATTGGAAAAGGCAGTGTTATTGGAATTGATATTGATATTAGAAAACAAAATAGAATTGAAATTGAAAAACATCCAATGTTTAAGCGAATCAAAATGATTGAAGGTTCATCTATTGATCAAAAAGTAGTTAAAAAAGTATATCAACTTGCTAAAAATAAAAAACAAATTTTAATCATATTGGATTCAAATCATTCTCACGAACACGTACTTCAAGAATTAGAATTGTATTCCTCACTGGTTTCTAAAAACAGCTATTTGATAGTATTTGATACTGTAATTGAAGATATTTCTACACCACAAACAAAATCTCACCAAAAACGACCGTGGGGAAAAGGAGATAATCCAAAAACTGCAGTTAAATTTTTCCTTAAATCAAATAAACGGTTTATTATTGATAAAGAAATTGAAAATAAACTTATGATTACTGTTGCACCTAGTGGATTTTTAAAATGTATCAAAAAATAATTTGTAGTTGAATTTACGTTAAAATTTTTTTGAGAATTTATTAAATAATCATTTATTCTTCTTCTTTGTACTGTATTTCGAATATATTGATTGACCAATATGTAATGTTTTACTAAAAACCAAAATTCTAAAAATTGCTGAAAATATTTTTCCTTTAATTTTCATTAAATTCCATGAATTTGTTTGTAATTTTTCTAAATTTTGTAAAAATTTAATTGTTATTTGATAATCGTTTGAATATGTTTCATCAATTTTCCCAATTTTAAATAATGAATGAATTATTTTATTCCCACTAATTATTTCAAATCCACTTCTCTTTACACAATTACATAATGAATTTAAAGTAAAATGATACAAATGAGCATTTTGTAAATATTCTAAGAAATTTTGATGATATGATAAATCTAGATGTTCAAGACCTGGAACTTCAACATATAAAATACTGCTTGGATGAAGAAATTTCTTTATTGTTTTTAATTCTTCTATGGGGTTTGAGAGGTGCTCTAAAACATGAGAGTAAATTACTAAATCTGGATGTTTTTTTATTTCTGATAATTTCTGTAAAGTGCCTACATCCAAGTTTAATCCTTTATTTTTTCCAAATTGAATACATTTTGAGTCAAGATCTACACCGAAGATTTCATTTCCTGCATCTTTGAAGAATTGTAAAATTCCACCAGATCCTGTTCCAATTTCAACTACAAATTTTTTTATAATTTTTTCATTAGTTACATTAGTGATAAAATTATTAATCACTTTGCCTTTATCATATTCTGCCTGAAAAGAGCGTTCTGTAACGCTTTCTCCTTTTTCGTATATTTCTCTATATTCATTATTATAAAATTCCCTAATTGTATTTTCATTCATTCGTGGTGATGTTTGAACTAAACCACATTTTTTACATATTACCACAGACATTGATAATCCGTATCGATCTTTTTCAGATAATAATTCAAAATTAGATGAATTACAAATAATACAATTTACATTTTCGAATACATATTGTTTTTTTGTAATTTTTTCTTCAAATAAATCTCTAAATTTTTTTTGTTTCTCATTTAGATTAATAATGTTTTTTCCATTATTTTTAAATCGAGAATTTAACATTTTTCTAAACTCTATTTTTATAAAATCTGATCATTGATCTGAAGTTTGTTAAATAAAGTTTGATCAGACATTATGTGTTTATACCATTCTAATGTGATTGTTTTATTGCTATTGTCTAGTTGATTTGAACATAATTCATTGTATATTTCATTTGCACCATCATTAATTGAAAAAGATGGATTAAATCCTAATTCATCTTTTATTTTTTTAAATGAGGTTATGTATGATCTATGATCATTTGTATCTCCTAGTTCCAAATCACATTTTTGTCCAGTTGCTTTAATGATATTTTCGGCTATATCTCCCATTTTGAAATTTTGTTCATCAGAACCAACATTAAAAATCTGACCTGAAATAATATTTTTTGATGCATCAATTGCTTTTTGATATGCTTTTACGGCATCTTTTATATGAATAAATGGTCGACTATTATTTTTTCCACGTACAACAATTTTCTGATTTCTATACATTTCTAGTATCATACTGTTTACAGAAATATCAAATCTCATTCTTGGTGATGAACCATATACACTTGAAAATCTTAATACTGTGACACAAAAATCGCTATCATTTAATTTCAATACATCTTCTTCAGCTTTTCTATTAGCTTTTGAATAATCTGTTATTGGATTAACAATGGATTTTTCATCTACTGTACCATTTTGTTGTCCATATACACTTGCACTGGATGCTAAGATGTATTGTTTAACTCCCATTTCTTTAGATATTTTTGCTACTCTAGCTCTTCCAAGATGATTAATTTGATATGTTTTCTCTGGTTCTAAAGCTCCTACAGGATCATTTGATAATGCTGCTAAGTCCATAACTATATCAACATCTTTTAGAATTTCTGGTCCAAACCATCTGATATCGTCTCTGATTAATTCAATTTTCCCTTCAAATTGTTTTTGTGATAGATAATCCATTCCAAAAAAGAATCTGTCTAAACATTTGATATGATGTCCATCTTTTACTAGTTCTGGTAAAAGTACAGAACCTACGTATCCTGCCCCTCCTGTGACTAGAATATTCATGTTCTTTTGAAATAAATTTACATCCTATTTTGAGGTTTGCACTTGTTTTTCTTTTAATTTAATTATTTTTAAAACATTTGTAAAAGAATCATTTTGTTTTAAAAAAATAGTTTCACATCCTGCTTTTTCCCCTGCTTGAATGTCTGTTATCGAATCCCCAATCATCCAACTTTTTGATGCGTCAATTGAAAATTCATTTATAGCTTGTTTAATCAATCCTGGATTTGGTTTTCTACACTCACAATTTTCATCTGGACGATGTGGACAAAAATAAAATTTATCAATACAAGTCTTACTTTTCTTTAAGAATTTTTGAATTGTTAAATGAATTTCTTCTAATTCTTTAATTGTAATTATTTGTCTGTTAATCACTGATTGATTTGTAATTACAATAATCAAAAACCCTTTCATCTTTAATTTTGATATTTCTTCTGCTATGTTTGGAAAAATTTCTAATTCTTTTATTGATTTAACATAATCCTCTCGTTTTTTATTTAATACTCCATCTCTATCTAAAAAAACTGCTTTATTTTTTTTAATCATATTCAAACATAGGCTTACCTAAATTCCTAATTGTTGAAGCAATACAATGACAAATTGTGATATGCTGTGATTCAATTGTTAACATATCATTACTAGGAACTTTGAACGTAATATCACAAGCTGAATTAAAACTTCCTCCATTTTTACCTGTAAATCCAATACATTTTGCTCCCATTTTTTTTGCAATTTTCAATGCATTAACTACATTTTTTGATTTACCACTTCCACTAAATGCAATCACTATATCGTTTTTTTCTATTTGATTTTTTAACTGCTCCTCAAAAATTTTGTCAAATGATACATCATTTGACCAAGCCAATATTACTGGAATATTATCTACAAGTGATATTGCTTTGATTCTATTTTCATTTTTTACAATAACAGTTTTTTGTAAATCTGAAACAAAATGTGATGCTGTAGAACCAGAACCACCGTTACCCATTGTAAATATTGTTTTTCTATTTTTTCTAGCAGAAATTATCATTTTAATTATTTCATCTATTTCACGTGTATTTTGCTGAATTTCATTTATACATTCATTTTGTGTTTGTAAAAATCTTTTTACGTGTAGATTGATATCGTTCACACTCTTCTTCATTTAATATTGCTTTAAAATTTTTAGAAATAAAGGTTACTTGTTAAAATTATTACAATTCATCATAGTAATTCAAAAGATTCATCTTTTTTAGATATTGTACTACAATCTAATGGCCATTTGATCTGTATTTTGGGATCATTCCACTTTATCCCTCCTGATTTTTCTGGATGATAATATTCACTCATTTGATAATACAATTCTGTGTTTTCTGAAAGTGTTTGAAAACCTAATGCAAATCCTTCTGGAACATAAAGAATTTCATATTTTTTTTCATCTAGTTCAACAGAAATCCATTTGTGAAAAGTAGGTGAGTCAACTCTAATATCTAAAAGAACTTCAAAAACTTTACCTCTTGTACATCTAATTGTTTTTGCCTCTTCATATGGATCTTTTTGAAAATGCATTCCACGAATTGTACCTTTATTTTTATTAAATGATATGTTACATTGAGATAAATTTGAATTCAACCCCTTCTCTTCAAATTCTTTTTTATCCCATGCTCTAGCAAAAAACCCTCTTTCATCTTCATTTTTTTCTAATTCGATTAAGAATGCCCCTTTCAATGTTAATTCTTTAAATCTCAAAATATTTTCACCTTTGGAGTCAACACAACAAATTTTCCTCCCCACTTTCTAATGTATTTCATTTCTTCCACAATTTCTTCTTTTAGATTCCAGGGTAGAATAACCAGATAATCTGGTTTGAATTCATTGATTTTTTTAAGACTAAAAATAGGAATATGTGTACCTGGTAGTAACTTACCTTGTTTAGCTGGATTTTTGTCTACTGTAAAATTTATGAAATCTTTTCCTATTTGACAATAATTTAACATTGTATTTCCTTTAGCTGGTGCTCCATAACATGCTATTCTCTTATTTTCTTTTTTTGCTATACTAAAAAATTTCCAAATATTAATTTTCTTTTCTAAAATTCGATTTTGGAAATTTCTATATGTTTCTTTTTTTGTAATCCCAAATTCTTTTTCTTTATTTAATAATTTTTTTAAATTTTTACTTTCTTTTTCAGTTTGACCTGTTTTTTTAATATATAATCTAAGAGAACCTCCATGCACATTCAATTCTTCAACGTCAAAAATTTCTAATTTGAATTTTTTTAAGATTTTTTTGATTGTGGTAAGAGAAAAATATGAAAAATGTTCGTGATAAATATGATCAAATTGACCATTTTTAATTAACGGTATTAAATATGCAGAAAATTGTATTATTATTACTCCGTTTGGATGAATTAATAATTCTAAACCTTTTATAAAATCTGTTAATTCTGGTGTATGAGGTAATACATTATTTGCAATAATACAATCAACTTTTTTTCCTGATTTTTTTAATTCCTTTGCAAGTTTACTTCCAAAAAATTTTGTTATTGTTGGAATTCCTTTTTTGATAGCATTTTTTGCTACATTTTCAGCAGGTTCAATTCCTAATACGGGGATGTTTTTTTTCTTAAAAAATTGAAGTAAATATCCATCATTACTAGCAATTTCAATTACAAGATTTTTTTTATTTATATTAAATTTTTTAACTAAAGAATCGACATATTGTTCTGCGTGATTAACCCATGATGGAGAAAATGATGAAAAATATGCATAATCTTTAAAAATTTCATTTGGACTCTTAAATTCTCCAAGTTGAACCAAAAAACATTTTTCACAAACAAATGTTTTCAAAGGGAAAAATACTTCCCCTACCTCAGATTCTATACTGTTTACATATGAATTTGCTAATGGAGACATTCCCAAGTCTGCAAAAATTATTTTTAATTTATTTTGACAAAATCTACACTTCATTAATTTAATTTTTAATTATGTACAAATAAACTTATTTTAATTTTTCAATTAAAATCCTTCTATTAATTTCAAAATCAGGATATTTATTGACTACATATTTTCAAAATTGATTATCCCATACGTTTAACAATCAAATAAAATAACTAATTTTTACTTGAAAAAGAAAATTCTGATATTTGGTGGTTCAGGTCTTGTTGGTAGTACTTTAATTAATTATGCAAAAGACTTTTTTGATATTTCTTATACTTATAATACAAATAATTTAAAAATTGATAACACTAAATCATTTAAAATAGATTTATTATCTGATAATGAACAAATTTCCAACATAATTAACCAAATTAATCCTGATGTCATAATACACATGGTTGCTTTTCCAAGTGTCGACTTTTGTGAACAAAATCATGAATTAGCTACTGAATTACATGTTAACATAACAAAAAAAATAGTAGAATGTGCATTGTTAAATAATTCAAAAGTAATTTTCCTTTCAACAGATGCTGTATTTGGAGGAGAATTAAATAAAAAATATACTGAAGATGACATTACAATCCCTGCAAATTACTATGGTGTTACAAAACTAAATGCAGAAAAAGTTGTTTTGATAAATCCTAATAATATTGTTGTTAGAACATCTGTAATTTATGGATGGCATACTAAATCTAGATTTACAAATTGGATTTTAGATTATCTAAAAGAAAAAAAAACAGTAGATCCTTTCACTGATCAATTTAATTGTCCCACTTTAGTTGATGATCTTGCCAAATCATTGATTAAAATGATAAAACTGGATATATCCGGATTATTTCATGCATCAGGAAAAACGTGTATAAATCGATATGATTTTGCAGTTAAATTATCTCAAAAATTTGGGTATGATGAAAATTTAATCATCCCGGTTACTTCAAAAGAAAAAAAACAAGAGGCACCAAGACCAAATAGCACATGCCTTGATTCATCAAAGTTAGAGAAAAGTATTGATTTTAAATTTTCTACCCTTGATGAGGGAATATCATTTATTTTAGATAAATCAAGAGGTTTTTGAAGAATTTGATAATTGGATTAACCCCTGTTAGACTAAGTTTCGCTGGTGGAGGAACAGACATGCCGGAATTTTATGAAAATCATGGTGGCAGTGTAATTGCAACTACTATTGATCACTTTACCTACACAATCATTCATCCAAGATTTGATAAATCATTTCAGGCTTTTTCTCCTGATTTTCAAAAATACTACACTGCATCAAAATATGATAAAATAGAAATTCAAGATGGCACTGAAATAGCATCAGCTGTAATCAAATATTTCAAATTTAAAAAAGGTGTAAATGTTATTTTGTCTAGTGATGTTCCAGCAGGTTCTGGACTGGGTGCATCAAGTTCACTAGCTGTAAATTTGGTAAATGTGATTTCTCATATGAAAGGTGAACATCTATCAAAAACAGAAATTGCAGAAAAGGCATTTCATATAGGAAGGAAAATTTTACACTGGCCTATTGGTAAACAAGATGAATATGTTTCTTCATTTGGTGGATTTAATGCTGTTAAATTTAGTAAAGAAAAAGTGTCTGTGCAACCTATAAATTTATCAAAATCAACTTTAATTGAATTACAAAATAATCTGTTATTGTTTAGAGAAGGAAATACAAGAAATAGTTCTACAATTTTGACAACTCAAATTGATATGATCAAAAAGAAAAATCCTGACACACTTACTTCTTTACTTACTGTAAAAGATTTAGCCTTTGATATGCATAAATCACTTAAACAATCTGATATTACTAAATTTGGTGAATTACTACATCAAGGCTGGTTGGCTAAGAAAAAATTTGCTAAAAATGTAAGTAATTCCAGAATTGATAAAATCTATGATATTGCATTAAAAAATGGTGCAATTGGTGGGAAAATCACTGGAGCTGGTGGCGGAGGCCACATGCTATTTTATTGTGAAAAATCTTACCAGAAGAAATTAGAAAAAAAATTACAAACTTTAGGACTTAGTCCTGTAAAATTCTCATTTTACAAAAATTCTTCTAAAATTCTTGAAACCTCAGATATGATGAATTTAAAATAATTATTATGATCTTGATTTAATAAAATCAATTGATTTAACCGGGCTAGGATCTGTTTTTGATAAAATTGCTTTATAGATTGAGGTAAAATCAAAAAAATAAATTAAATTAATTAATTTTGATAGAATTGCCCCTTCAACAGAGTAAATTTCTTTGTATTCAATTGATTTTAAATTAAAATATTCTTTAATGATTTTCCATCTTTCTTTTGTTTTTTCATCATCATTTGCCCCTTGAATTAGAATTGGTATAATTTTGGAATTATTCTCCCATGCTACTATGCCATTATGACACGCTTCAATTACATCTTCTGAAATTCCATGTATTTTTGAATTTTCTTGAAGAGAATTTTTGAATCTTACTGCTGCTGCTTGTAACCCAAACGGATGATAGATTAATGATACTCCAGTAATCCATTTTGCCAAATTAATAGCTGTATTTTTTTCATTGAGATTTTCTGATGAAATTAAATCTCGTAAAGTAATCATTTCTTTAATAGACTCATGAATATCGTCTTCTTTAATTGGTAATAATGGTTTTAAAATAAACAATATAGAATAAAGAAAATTTACTAATGAAGCACGCGGAGAATGATTTTTTTCAATTTTCCTAAATTCAACATTATTTTCCATACAAATTTTTTCCATTTCCCCTCCTGATGAAAAAGCAATTTTTTTACAATTGATTTTAATTGATGATTCTAAAATCGTTAAAGTTTCTTTTGTGTTACCTGACACACTAGTTGAAATCACCAATGTCTTTACGTCTACTGTTTTTGGAAGTCTATAGCCTTTAACAATTGTAACATGAATATTTGTTTTAGATAATATTGCAGCAAAGATATCCCCAATAGTACCAGAGCCCCCCATTCCAGCAAACACGATATGATTAATTCCATCAAAATCTATTTGATTATGACTATTATCATAAGCATTTTTTGCAATTTCTGGCCATCTATCATAAACTTGATACATTTTTTTTGTATCATATTTATCTAATTGAGTTTTTTCTAACATTAGAATTATTAAATAAATCATCTATAAGTTATTTTACAATAAAAGAAATTTTTTGATTCCATCTTCTAATGAAATTTTAGGATCAAAATTTAATTCTTTTTTAGCTTTATCTATTGCTGCTATACTATGGGTGATTTCTCCTTCTCTTTTTTCTTTAAAAATGATTTTGTTTTTTGAGGATGAAATTTTAATCATTAAATTAGCAAGATCAACAATTTTACAAGATTCCCCATTTCCAACATTATATACTTCAAACTCTTTTTCAAAATTTAAGTTGATTATATTATTAATTAATTCCATGACATCATCTATATCAATAAAATCCCTAGTTTGATTTCCTCCCCCAAAAATTATTAACGATTGATTATTTTTTATACACTCTATAAATTTTGAAATAACTCCAGCATATTCATTAGTTTGTCCTTTTCCATAAACATTAAACAATCGTAACACAATGGACTTAATCCCATCTTGTTTTGAACTTCGTAAAATGGATTCTTCCATTTTTATTTTACTAGTACCATAAGGAGATATTGGCAAAGTTTTGTTATCTTCTTGAAATTTATAATTTGGATTGTCATTATCACCATAAACTGCAGCTGAAGAGAAAGCAATAATTTTTTTAATTTTGTGTTTTTTACAAGCTTTTAAAATATTCTCTGTTCCCTTTACGTTCACTTCAAATGTTTCTTCAGGATTTTTCAAAGATTCGGTCACACTAATTTTTGCTGCTAAATGAATTACTAAATCATGGCCGATTATAGATTTTGATAATTCTTCAAAATTTCTGATATCTCCTTCAATAATTTGTATATTTTTTTTATGTTTTCTCATATTTTCGATTTTAGATGAATTTGAAAAATTATCAAAAATTGTGATTTTATGTCCTGTCTGATTTAGTTTTTTTATAAGATGTGTTCCAATAAAACCACTTCCACCACTAACAAAAATATTCATTTCTTATTATTTTTAATTAATCTTATTTTAATTACTATATTCCTTTAAATTAAAAATATTTATTAAAATTATTTTAAATATGGGCCATTTTTCTATAATAGAATTGGCTAGTATGGAAAATACATCTAATCTTAGAACTGTAGAGTGGAAAGATAACAAAGTGATAATGATTGAGCAAACCAAATTACCAAATGAACTAGTATTTGTAGAATATAATGATTTCAATCAAGTGGCGAATGCTATCAAAACCTTGATAGTTAGAGGTGCTCCTGCAATTGGAGTATCTGGAGCATTTGGATTGGGATTATCTGCTTTACAAAGTAAGGCAACTACAAAAGAAGAATTACTTTCAGATTTAGAAGATGCAAGAAAAATCCTTTTCGCAACTAGACCTACTGCAGTAAACTTGGGATGGGGATTAGAAAAAATAATGAATGTTGCAAAAACTGGAGAAACGGCAGAACAAATTAGAGAACTAGTAATTTCGACTGCTAAAAAAATGGCAGAAGAAGATATTGAAATAAACAAAGCTATGGGAAAAAATGGTTCTGTTCTTTTTGATGATAATGATACTATTATGACTCACTGTAATGCTGGAGCACTAGCTACGGTAGCATATGGAACAGCCTTGGGTGTTATTCGTGCAACTAGAGAGAGTGGAAAAAATGTTAAAGTTATAGCTACTGAAACAAGACCAATTCAACAAGGTTCAAGATTAACTGCATTTGAGTTAAAACATGATGGCTTTGATGTTAGTCTAGTTCCTGATACTGCAGTAGGGTATTCTATGGCAAATGGACTAGTAAACAAAGTTGTAGTTGGTGCAGATAGAATTGTAAAAACTGGTCATGTTTTTAACAAAATTGGAACATATCAGGTAGCTACAATGGCAAAACAACATGAAATTCCATTCTATGTGGCAGCACCATTATCCACAATTGATTTGAAAACTAAATCTGAAGATGTAATTATTGAAATGCGTAAAGGTTCTGAAGTTACAGGAATTGGTGATACAAAAACTGCTCCTGATGATATTGGTGTAATCAACCCTGCATTTGATATGACTCCGCCTGAACTAATTTCTGGAATTATTACCGAAAAAGGTGTGGCTACTGCACCCTATGAGGAATCTATCTTAAAATTATTTGAAGCTAATAATTAGAAAGTTTTTATTGTTTTTCAAACTGCCGTATAAAATATGAGTACTGTTTCTCCACAAGCAATTGAGGATTCATTAAAACAATGTATGGATCCAGAAGTTCCTCTAAACATTGTAGAAATGGGCTTAATTTATGGAATCGATGTTACTGAAAACAATGATGTAAATATCAAAATGACAATGACTACACAAGGTTGTCCTTTACATGAGACTCTGGTTGAGGATGCAACAAGATTTGCCAAAAAAGTTCCTGGAGTAAATAATGTTAAAATTGACATTGTATGGGAACCTGCATGGTCAATGGATAAAATGACTGAAGAAGGAAAATTAAAAATTAAAAATATGGGTGCTGCTATGAATACACCTGCACCAATTAACTATGAAACTGCATTACCTCAAGGAGTTGGAAAATTAGTTCAACAAGATGATGGTTCAATGGTACTAGCAAATGAACATGAACAAGGATTTATGGTCAATCAAGCAATTGTTGACTTTTGGAAGTCCTGTAACGGAGAACGTAAAGTTACAGAATTAGTGGAAGTGTTTGCTCAACAAACAGGATTACAAAGGAAACAAGTAGAAAAAGAAGTTATGCAATTATTACAGCAACTACGTGATGGTGGATTAATTGCAATTGCAGGTCAACCTGACACTCCAAATGTTGAATTTAAAAAATAATTTTAAAAAATACTATTTGAATTTGCACCATCAAAGTTTATTGTAACTCCTGATAGGTATTTTATTTTATTTTGAATTATTGATTTTACAAAATTTCCAATCTCTTCAGGCTCCCCTAATCTTTTCATAGGCAATGTCTTTTCAAATTCTTGAACATTTTCTATCAACTCTTGGGTTCTATCTGTATTAATTGGACCTGGTGCGATATTTACACAACTGATGTTATTTTGAGCATATTCCTTGCTTAATACTTTGAAAATCTCAGCAAATGCTACACGATATGCTGATGAAATTATTAATTTTGCATTTGGTTCTTTAATTACACTTGAACTAATCAAAAAGATGTATCCTCCATCATTAATTTTGATATTTTGCAAGATTGTAACAAATCCTAGAAATAATTGATTGTGATATAATTTCCAATCATCTTCTGTAATGGTATTGAATGGTATTGGAGCAGGACCTCCTGTGTTTAGAACTAGAATGTCTGTCTGGGAATTTTCTTTTAAAAATTCTCTTACACTAATCAAATTTGATGTATCGATGTCCTTTTTTGATGCTGCAAAAACATCAATATCTATTGATTTAAGAGAATCTGAAATTGCTTTTCCAATCCCTCTTGAACCTCCAAGAACAATTGCTCTAGTCATATTATTCTCAAAATAAACTTGATAATTAAATTTCTTTAATTTCTGTTATAGTCCCTAATACTGAATCCATCTTAACAATTGCCTTTTTCTCATCCCATCCTAGTGCAACATACCAATCGCCTGCATCATCATGATACTTTGTTTCTAGAGTTTTGATCTCATCAGGCTTTTTATCATATTTTTTGGCAATGCCTGAAATTGCTAGTGCAATTGCATCCTTTTCTTTTTCTAAGCGCCTTTTCATTAATCCTATTCCTGGACTCATATTTTTTCTACAATGTTTCATCTAATATAGTTAATTCATAAAATTACTCATAATATTGAATTTTTCTAATTTGCATCTTTACAATATTTCAAATAGTCCAATAATATCGTAGAAACAAAATGAAATTAATTACAAGAATAACAAATTCTACAATTGCGAAATCAAGTACTCTTGTTTCTCTAGTCTCAATTTTAGCAGTTATTGGTCCGATTGTAATTGTTTCAGCAGGATTTTGGGATGCTATATCTCATCTTCAAAAAGAACCAGAATTTTTCTGGAGTCCATCCCACATTGTAGTATACTTTGGAGTATCTATGACTACTTGTGCTGCAATTATGGGGATTATGTTAATAATTAGGAAATCAGTTCATGGTTCTCTAAAAACTGGAATTAAACTAGTCATTGTAGGTTCTATACTTCAAATTGTTTCAGGTTTTGGAGATTCTTTATCTCATGATCTATTTGGAATTGATGGATTAATTTCATGGTCACATCAACCACTTGAATTAGGATTGGTACTTGCATCATTGGGTGCAGTCTTAATTTTGAAAAACCGAGAACATACTAAACTCAAAATATTTCTTCCTTTCTCAATTGTAGCCTTTATGTTTTTTAGTACTTGGCTGATTTTTAATCTAGTGTTATTCTTTGGACATACAATCCAATGTATTCAAATCTATGAAATATTTTCTTCTGGTTGCTCTATTTTATAATTTTTAATTTTCATATATGACATAATCATCATTATTACAGCACCCACAAGAACCATTATTCCTGATGGAAACATTTTCTGAGAATTTGTATTTCCGAATTCTGTTTGTATGTCAATTGAATTTTTTGCAATATTTGTAATTTTTAGAGTATATTCTCCATCTTCATTAAAATCAAAATATCCGACTGACAATTTTGTTTGTACCATTTGTTCTGCAATCACATTCTCTTTAGTATCTAATATCTGAACAAAAATCTCCTCTCCTGTAAATTCAGGCATGTATAATTTATAATATCCAATATCTATACCAAAAAATCCTGATTTTGCTTCAAAAGAGTTTGATTGTTTTAGTAGAATTGAATCATATCTTTTTTCAGTTTCATCAAAAATAAATGCCGTCCAAATCATTCCTACAATTACTAATCCTAATCCTAGTTTGAATGGAGATATCTTCATTTCATCATGCAGAGAAATAATTTACTTTATAAGATAATCTAAAGGGCTCGGAGGGCTTTGAACCTTATGACTAATCGGGTTCGTGTCAAGGTAAGGATGTAATGTTTTGTATACAACTCTAACATCCAAAGTTTGCCAAACTACCCCGACCATCACGACCGCCCGACCAAAGGTATATTTTGTGCCTAAAACAAGTAGTTTCTTGGTCGGTATGATGAAAAGGAATGGTTTTGTTGATATGTATAAACCCGACCACTTCTGGGATATTTTTATGTGATCCATCCTCTTTCAATCAGTTTTGGGATTGATTCTGGTTTTACGCAAGCAGGAGAACTGCTAGGTTGTAAGATTAACTCCAAGTGTTCTTTGCAAAGAATGTTTTGTGATTCTACTCCGTTTTGTGTCTGTTTTAGCGGTGGGAAGACGTAGTCATAATAAGTGAATCCTGCATCATCTTTGTTTTCGTTGAAAAAAGTTCCGTTAAAACTAGAGATAATCAAATTATGAGGGCGGATTTGAGGTATTGTGACATGTATATGTGTTTCATCTGAAATACTTGATGATTCTAACTGTTTGAGAAAAAATAAATCATGAGTAAACATTTTAAAATTGCCAAAATCAGGTAAAACATAACCAGAAATAACTACGCCGTCATGTTCTGTTTTATATACAATTTCTGATTCAGAGTTTTTTAAATTTGGAGAAAAATTATCTAGATCAAACATATCAGGAAATGATAAATTAATCATGTTTTTTTTTTCTGGAGAAAAGTAAAAAGAACTAACTTTAAATATTTTTGAATATATGGGATCGTTCTTATTGATTGGTGACACATACATGTATAATCCTTCGCTTGCTTCAACAATATCTAAAGGAGACCTTTTTTCGGTTTTTATCTCTAAATCATAGTTTCCATCTGTTGTTATTGGTACAACTATTTTCCCAAAATTGTCTGAGAATAAATACAGTGCAGAACGCTTGAATTTTTCCTGATTCCATCCAGTATTGTTTTGAAAATGTAGAGGAATATTGTTTCGGTCAAGAAAGTCTTTTGATTCACTACAATCATCCAACCCACACAAGAAGATTTTATTGACAATTTCAAAGACTGCGGAGTTTGAAAGATCCATCAAACCATCATCTCCTGTTAATCTGCTTGATACAGTCCAAATTCCGACATAGTCTGGACCTGCACACTCTGTATCTACAACAATCATCCTGTTTTCTCCAGATTCCAGATCTGTTGTATCATCTACAGTTGTGCATTGCTCTGGAAAAACCATCTTCTGGTCATTTGTTATTTCATAATTGAATACAGAAATAGAATTTGTTGGATTTGTGATATTGATGTTGATGAAGTCTCCTATCTCGTACTGACTATATTCTGTCAGAACTTTGAGTCCATCAGCGTTATCCAAGTTGGCAACAAATGCAACAAATATGAACAACGACAAAACTATTTGCCACCTTAACAAACTAGATTCACATCCATCTCCTGACTCAAACCACCTGAGAACAACGAATCAATCAAATCCGTATGTAGTTGCAAGAACAGGTTCACTATTCCCTGCTCTGGCACCACTCCCAAGTTTTGTGCAGACTCGCTCAATGGAACTTTGGAGTCATACGTGCCTGATGCAGTTGCAATTCTAGTTGCATTAGAACCCATCTGAGTTACATCTGCATCATCAACCCATGGTGCAGCAGATATTGATACGGTACCCTCAGTGTTTCCTGTATTTGTAATGGAGAGAGTCTGTTCTGCACTTGTAGCACCAGGATCTATTGTACCAAAGGATATGTTGCTTGATTGAATGTCAATGCCACAAGCGACTATGACATTTACAGTAATGGTAAACAACATCTCATCATAAAGGGACGGATTTCCATCATCTGCAACACGAACCGTAACAAAGTATACCGCAGAAGCCTGGTCTGAGTCAGGTGCAACACTCAACTGAGCAGTGCCATCATCGTTGTCCTGTAATGACACAAAGGAGGGAGGATTGTTCTGTTGTACAATGGAATATGTCAATCCATCTGAATCAGGATCAGAGGATGACAAGCTGATTGTCTGTGATGCTCCAGCATCAATTGTTATCTCTGTATCTGTTACATCATTTAACACAGGATGACGATTTACATTATTTACTGTTAGATTAAATGATTCTGAACCAGAATCGGTTCCATCTGATGCTGAAATTGTAACTGCATATGTATCAGCATCAGAGTATCCAGGACTAAATGATATGGTGCCAGTTCCATCACCATTATCAATCAATGTTGCAAATCCAGGTTTAGTTGCAGTTATTGTGATATCATCACCATCAGGATCAGTTACAGTAATGTCTACTGTAATGGAACCATTCTCATTTACTGTCTTGTCCGTTATCGGGTCAACTGATGGAGAATTGTTTGGCTCCTTTGCAGGTCCTATTGTCACATCATATGGTTTAGAGAGTCCTGATGCAAATATGCTTAACTGCATCTCTGTGGCAGTTGTTGGTATCATACCTGACAGTATGTTGTTATCACCAATATTTGCAACATACATTGTGCCATCATGAGTAATGTGAATTCCAGCTGGCTCATCCAGATCACGATCATCAGTCAATAAGGAATTGTACTGGTTCTGGGAATACCCGTACGGGTTTCCTGAAGAGTCAAAGCGGTATATCTCATCATCATTGTTACTTGAGACATAAAGATGCCCATCATACCATTCAATGTCGTATGGTTCTGACATGCCACCATCACCGTCTGATGCAAATACACCTAACGAACTACCAGATGATGAGAATTTCAAAATGTCTGTATTGTCTGATATTACATATACATTTCCAGACTCGTCTGTGGTTATTCCACTGGGATTGTCAATTCCTGATGCAAACGTACTTCTCTCAACCCATATGTTTATTGGGTTATCACTAAGATCATATTTGTAGATTATTCCTGTGCTAGTTGAAGCATAAAGGTCGGTTCCATCAGATTCCAAGTCATTTATTGCACCAGAGCGAATTTCTTCAATCTCTGAATTACTGGAGCTTCCACTATACCCATAAGGGTTGCCATCTACATCATACCTGTATATGTTCTCAGAGTTTGGAGAGACATACAGATATTCGTCATTTATCCATGCCAAGTACAATGGTGATGAGATTCCTCCTTCTCTGGCACCTACAAACCGTTCCACAAGGCTTCCAGATTCTGAGAATCGAAATACCTCATGCGTATTTCTGCTTGATGCAAAGGCATCAAAGGATTCACCAATGGTAAGAGTCACAAGACCTAGACTGCTGATATTTATTCCATCAGATACAGTATATGTAAAGGAATCAGATGTACAGTCTGCGCATGAAGCATAGTTGATTGACTTTGAATCAGATGATATTGATGGTGCTCCGAGAGTTTCCGAAGTTTCAATAGAGTATACAGTAAGGGAGTTTTTGTTCGGATGGTCATTGTGTAAAACATCAATGGAGTGAGTGCCAGAATTACTTGGAATTCTGAATGCGTCATTTCGTGCAATAGGATTGTCTGTGTTCTCTGGAATCGACTCTATCCAAATTAATTCACTTGTGGTATGTGACAAGTCACCTTCATCTTCAACTGTTAACTGTACAACGATGAACTCCTGTGTTGGGTGTGTTGGATATGATGGTGCCCTAAAGGTTATCATTGGTTCATCAGTTGAACTCAAAGATACTGGATCAATTGCAGAGTTTGTAGTTATTACCCACGTGTAATCCAGGGATGCAGTATCTGTCTCATGATCAGTAGATGCAGTTCCATCCAGCGTCACTATAGTTAGTTCATCAACTGTATCATCAGGAGATACTTCGATTCTGGCAACTGGAGGAAAGTTTGTTGTTGGGATATCTCCAGATGACACAAACCCTATCTTGACAAAATCAGAATCATATGTATCCTGTGCTGCAAAATTAATTCCAGAAAGACTCTGATCATCTGCAAAGTCAATCAGTGTTGCAACATTTGCATTTATCTGGACTCCTGATTCAGGACTAGCAAAAAAGAACAGGCTTCCAGATACGGATGATAGAATCCACAGACCAGATGATTCTGTCGCAGGAGAATCAAATGACGTGGTCTTTTGGTATTTGCTACGTCCTGGATTTTTGGTTTCGATCTCATCAGGTTCAGACTCTCCTGTCTTGATATCGCTTTCTGGCACAATGTGATGCTGAATTATCTCAACCCGCTTTGTAGAAGAGATTGACTTGCCATCATAAACACCAAACTCAAAATAGTCCTTTGTCGGATACTCTGGGAAATCTGAATCAGGTTGATATATGACGCGTCCGCTTATTCTGGTGTCTTTGAGAACTGTAGATAATGTCCCGTATTCTGGTTCTGTCTTGATATAAAATGAGAGAATGTCTCCATCTTGATCCGCTCCTGAAAGATAAATGTCAACTGGATAATAATCATTATCACAGATTTGTCCCAAAGAGATGCAGTTTCTAATTACTCCAGGCTTTGTAAACGCATCAGAAGGAATTGTAGGTTTTGAGTTAGTGTTGCCAGTATTGATTGGAATTGTACTTGCAAGTGTAAATCTTTCATTCTGAATAAATGTTGTGTTGACATCGGTTCCAATCACCTGTATGGTATATGTTCCGCTTGTTTGTGGGATGAACACTACAAACTCATTGTTCTGGTGTTGCGAGTCTGATGTTGCAACAATGTTGTTTTGTCCATCACGTAGTACAAAGTCAAGGTTGCTTATGGGAACTTCTTTTAGTTCGGTTGTAAAGCGTGGTTGGCTCAACCAAGATAAAATTATTTTTTGTATTTTTCCTATATGTTCTGGCTCTACAACGATATCATATTTCTCAGTTGTTGCGCCATTTGATACAGTGTCTCGTATTATGTGACTCTCAGTCAAGGATAATGAAGAGGAAGTTCCATGTCTTGGAGTGTATGCAAGGGATTTCTCCACATCCAGCAATCCAAAGCCATAAGAGTTTAGTGTTGTAGATATTGTATTTGTGGTTGATGTTGCAACTAGTTCATAGTTGCTTGCAGTAAGTGCCTTGTTTGTTCTGGAATCCAGATCGATATTTCCTGCAGGATCCCACTTTGCACCTAGCATTAGTGACGATTTTATCTCAAGTGGCGTGTAGTAAGGGTTTGCCTCCTTGAGTATTGCAGATGCACCAGATACAAATGGTGCTGCAAAGCTTGTTCCAGTAAATTGTTGTTTTACAGTATTTCTATCAAATGATGCCACATCTTTTGCAGGTGCAACGATTTCTGGTTTCAATCTTGCATTTGAAAGATCTCCCAATACATCTCTAAATATTGCAGGACCACGCATACTACGATCATTGATCCCATCATTCCAGAAAATCCCATCATCATCTACACCTCCAACAGAAATAGCATTATAGCCACATGAAACATCGGCAGGCTCTCTTAAAATAAATTCACTATCTTTGTTTCCTAAAGCAGATGAAATGAATACTCCTTGATCTACAGTTTCATCTAGCAATATTGCAAACACATCATATTGTATACACCCTCTGACTGGACTTGTAGACAAATTAACAAAATCTGCACCATAGCGAAGTGACCAATCAAGAGAAATTAGCATATTGGATACCATATAATCATGACGGTATGAATTTGCATTAGGATCATAATGACTAGATTCAAGACCATAAAAAACATCAAGAATTTTTGTATCTGGAGCAATACCTTCCATATCAAAATCATTCTGAGAGGCAATTATATTCGCTATAGCATTAGCATGATCTTTATCATAAACATCAGTACGTAATCGAACTAAATTTTCATGGCATCCAGAAGTATGACAAGACAAATAAGATATGATTGTTTGATCTTTCCCGTAGGGTAAATTATCATGAGAAATTACCGTGTTTGTAACATAATCAAAATCTATTATACCCCCATCAATTATTGAACCAACAACCCCCTTGCCACTGTAGGGATATGTTGGTGCATTATCATATACATCGATCGAATTAACAATTATTTTTGCTTCATTCATATTATTTGTCATTGCAATTGTTTTTTCTTCACCATCACCCATCCTAAACACAACCCCAAGATCACTCAGACTTGAAATCTCATATACTGGAACCTGTGCAGTCACAAACGAAAGATTTTCTGCCCTGTAGATGTTCTTTGCATCATGCTGTTGCAATATTTTGACTAGTTCATCCTTGTTTTGGTCTAAGATTACTTTTCTATCCGATCCTGAATCATCTGCGTTTGGCACAACTATGACTATTGAATAGTATTCAAAATCATCAAGTGTCTGAATATCTTCTATGCCCAATTCTCTATCCTGTATTAAAAATTCATCTAATTCTCCCATGACCTTTGCGTTGACCATCTGTAGGGTCTTCTCATAGAACGATCCATCCATCTTTTGCTTCATTAGTTCAAGTTTTGATGGAACATCTGGGATGTCATCAGCTGTGCCAGTGTCTGCATTAATTGAGAACACCTTTTCAGACAGCTGCGGTACAACCCATGACATGGTATCAACCAAACCGTTTCCATCAGTGTCTGAAAACTGTACATCAAAGCGCTCATCATGTATGACATTTACCCTGGTTCCATTGATCAGCCAGTCCAATTCAAATGGAATTCCCTGTAACACATACTCTTCAGGTATGCTACTATGTGAGCGGACATTACTATAGTGTATGGCACTGTCTGACTTTACCTTGATTTTCTTCTCATATGTTCTCTCTCCGTCAGTTTCTTTTTCTATTGTGTAAGGGGCCGGTGTCTCATATTGTATAATAATTTCTTGTGCATTTTTAGATACAATATTCTCTACAACTGCAAGCTTTGTGTCTTTATTTTCTTCAACTGAAATTACTCCATCAAGTGGTACCAGAACAGATTCCTCCTCATCAATTAAAACTACGTGTATTCCAGTAGAGGTTGTTTTTTGTTTGACTAGTGATTCTGCCTGCTCTGATATTATAATATCAACATCGACTTGTGGAATTATTTCTTCATCATTTATCACAACTACATCTTTTGCATCATCGGGAATCTCTATTGCTACTTTAGATGTTTGGTTTAGCGTTATGGTTTGTGTCCATTGCACATTTTTATCAATTTGGATCATTTCATTTGTAGTTATGGTAGAATTATTTATTTGATTAGAATTTGTCTTTGTAAAGTTTATCGAGTCAAAATAATTATCCAAAATATTCTGATTGTTCTGAGTTGAGTTTATAATTATTGGAATTGTCGAATTAGTTGGGATTACATTAGATGTGATATTTGTAGAGTTTGTTGGAATGATTGTGTCAACTGTACCAGTAGAGTTTGTAACTATTGAATCTGTATTATTCATCAAAGTGACAATTATCTTTCCCTTCCTCCATGGTTCTGCCATGTCAAAATAATCATGTTCCCCCACATCTGCAAATTCAAACTCAAATGAATCACCAGAATATAATAATTCACTATCAAATAGATTAATAGGATTCTCAGGAGTACCAGAAATTATGTGATGGTGTGAGTCATCGGCATTATACCAAACTACAGAAGAGCCTTGGGCAACCTTAAAGGTATGAGGATCAAAGCAGGAATCTTTTGTATCACAAAACGAGTCATCATTCCTTATAATGACATCAGCTGATTCAATCTTTGCTGAATCATCATGAGAATAATAAAAGTATGTAATGCCTCTGCTATCTCCCATCTCTACCTCAATAGAGTATTTTCCTGACTCGTTGTATTGTATACCTCCTGCAACAAAGGACACAGAAATTACTCCATCATGTATAGCATGCTGGTTATATGATACAATGTTACCACTGGGATTCCTTACAGTTATGCTTACAATATCTAGTTGTGTATTTGCAAGACTGGAAATTTTTATGGTATCGCCATTTTTGTAGGATTCCTTCTCTGTGTATATTGATATTGGCAGTATTGTATCAGAATCATCAAAAGTAATTTCATTAGAGTTTACATCTGTACTGTTTGTTATGTCATCTGCAAAAGAACCAAGTGGGACAGACCCTGAGAGTAAAATTACACAAAAAAAGAGTCCAAATACATTCTGATGCAGATTAATCATAAAACACTCCACTCCAAATAATTCCAGTTAACTTTTTACCCATCCACGTTCAATTAACTTTGGAATTGATGATTCTTTTACACAAACAGGAAAACCATCAGATAACTTGAATACTAGATTATAATCACCTTTGCAAACAATATCATCATAATCTACTCCGTTTGTAATTTGCTGTTTTAGAGATAAACTGACTTTTAGTTTGTCATTACTTTGATCTTCATGAATTACATCTGATTTTAAAGTATCAGACTCGTCTATTGCATTATAATCATCATTGTTATTTTGCAGTGCTGTATTTTCTTTAATCTTCTGCATCCTTGCTATTGCCTCAGCTGATGTCGGCGAGCCAATACTGGAACTACTCACATCTACTCCTGTTCTACCTCCTCCACCAGAGGAACTTGTAGAAGAGTCACTAGATGAGCTAGACTGTACACTATTACCAGATGACACACTGGAGGATAATCCATATGAGGAAAAGTGCTCAAATGACATTACTACTTTACATGTATCTGAATTTATTGGCTCGTTTGATAGAATTATACCACCAGAGTTTTGATTCCAAATTTTTGCGGTATCCTCGTACAGATATACATTATACACGGCACAACCAGAGCTGTTCTTCTCTATGGCATCAGAGGAATGGGGTTTTGTTACATGGATAGTGATTTGTGGTGCATTATAATGATTTTCAGGAATAGACCAATCTACACCTCCAAGCCCTTCTTCTGCAGGGTATTTGATATCCAAAAATAGTGATGTCTCAGAATTTGGAAGAGATGGCAAAGACTCTGGCATGGAATTATCCAGCTGCACTCCAAGCCATTCAGAGTTTGCTCCATCAGAATCTGCAGAAGATGAAAATTTGATCTCAGATATTAAATTATTATGTGTAACATCAGATATTGGAATTACTATCTGCTGCCCTGCAACCCAAGACTTTACTGGCGGGCTCATTATTACATTGGTGTTATCATTTGATATTGATATCGGGGGAAGAATAGATGTGACATTTGATATTGCAGGTAGAGTGTATGTTGGAATGGATAATACCTTCATGATATCATTGCCTTTAGGAATGGTGCTGTTTGTTACCTTTGATAGTCCAGCAGATATGGTGATGGTCTCAGCAGATACTTTTTGAGTAGAATTAGTTATCAGGGTAATTGATGGAAGTGACGACATTGTATCATTTCCAACAGTCATGTTTAATTTGGCAATTGCAGATGTTCCATTAGTGTTAATGTCAGGTGGCAGAACCGATATGGTTTGTTCTATGTCGCCCATAATATCAGAATAGGATACAAAGGATGCAACTGAGACATGAGAGTTCTCAGCATACAGTGTTGCAGAATCTGCAAGGAGTTCAGATGTACCATGCCCTGATATTTTGATACTGTATTTTCCTGGCAGTACATCGTCTGCTGCCAAGTCTCCTGTATAGTATAATTTCTTGAAGGGATTAGTATTGGTATAATCTGCATCTAATTTCTCTAGGGGGTATTGAGGATCAGATATCATATTTTGGTGTATTGTCATAGAATCAACTCCAGTGTATGGATGCGGTGTAATGGTGTATGTGACATTATTTATCTGCGATATAGTGCCTTTATCATAATGTGTAGTTGATATGACTATTCTTGGTCTAGTCTCAACATTTAGGTTGACAATATCAGTGGATTGGTTTGTTCCATCTGATACTATAACCTCAAATGGGATTACTCTTGGTGTATTAGTTTTTGGTATTGTGATTAAGGGAGTAGGAGATGTTGCATCTGATATATTGATTGGAAACTCTGATAGATTCTTCCAGTGGTATGATACAGGATATACACCATCATTGCTTGCAGTACCATCAAGTAGTATGGTGGATAGTTCTGGTACTGTAATGTCTACCCCTGCATCAGCTGTTGGAGGTATTGTATCTTTTATGATTACATCAGAGGTGGCGCTTTGTGCAGATACATCGCTAACTATTCCATCATATCCCAACATACAAAGTGAAAATAAAACAATTCCAAAAAATAATTTATCATTATTGTTGTTAGTTATATCATTAGGAAAAAGATTCAATTCCTCTATTACCTAGCATGAGGATGAGAAATCAAGTGTCTGAGTTAGTGTACCTGAGAATAATGAATCAATCAGGTTTGCCTCTAGCTGCCAAAATGTGTCAGTGTTGGTTTGGGGTTTTAGTGATGAGAATATTATACTTGCAGTTGTGAATAGTCCAGTCTTTGCAGAGTACTCACCAGTAGTAACTGAATACTTTGTGTTATTTGCATTCATCTGATTTTTATTGGAACTATCAAGCCAGTTAGTACCTGATACCTTGATTTCAGCTGGTACGTTTCCTGGATTAATTACAGTAAATTTTTGCTCAGCAGTAGTATCACCGGGTAAGATTTCACCATAGGATATTACAGCATCAGTTGGAACAAACTGCATTCCACATGTTGTACCTATCGTAACTGATGATGTAACAGACTCGGAATATGCGTATCCAGTACTTGCAAATACCGCAAGTCCAATACTTAGAAAAGCTACCCTTTGTGTAAAATTCATTGTTTTGGAACCCAAGCAAGAATATTTAATCTTAGCTACAAACAAGTTAAATAATATTCATCAAACAAAGAGGCGTGAAGTTTGCATTTCTTTTAGCTGTTGTAATTCTGATGTTTCTTCCAGTCTCTGATGTGTACTCGCTACGACAGATGGCAGGAATTCCAGAGGTTATGATTCATCCAGGAGGAACAGAAGAGTTTACCTGGGGGTTGGTATCTGATGTAAATGATTCCACCACAGTTAACATTAGGGCAGAGGGGAGTGGTTCGGAATTTTTGGTTTATCCTGAATCTGTACTATTAGAACCAGGAACTACAAAATACCTTACCATTCTAGTTGAGATACCACAAGATCATGATGGTACCATTACATATTATTCTCCTTCATTGTATGCCACAGAATCAGGAAAAAAGGATGGAGCTGTAGTAATTAATGTCTCCATGGAGAAAAAGGTAAACATTACAATTATAGAACCACCAGCTGATGTACCAGAAGATGTAGTGGTACAGCAACAGCAAATTAAAGAAGATAAAACAGATAACAAAGGTGGCGGTTGCCTGATAGCTACAGCCATATATGGAACAGAGATGGCACCACAAGTCCAGTTACTTAGAGAGATTAGAGATGACAAACTAATGCAAACAGAATCAGGTCGTTCTTTTATGGATTCATTTAATGCAATTTACTATTCCTTTAGTCCATTAATCTCAGACTATCAGAGGGAAAATCATTCCTTCAATGGATTGGTGCAGTTGATGATAATCCCAATGATATCTACACTGTACATAATGGAGTATGCAGAATCTGAAGGAATGATTGTCAGTTTGGGTATTGGTGTGATTGCTCTAAATGGGCTAATGTATATCGGAATGCCCGCAGCTGCTGTATTATTTACAAGAAAAATTTTGCAAAGATAATTTCAAACTGGGAATGTATTTTGCAGCCATTACAATTCTAGTCATCAAATATTTTCTCAAATAATTGCTTTTCATCAAAACCATCTCCAAACTTTGTTCCAATATACTTTGAATATTGTTCAAACTTTTCTACATCATATTTGATTCCCTCAAAGGCCTCAACAAAAATCTCAGCAGATGCCTTTGCATGTTTTTTCTTTAACTCCTCTACTTCCTTGGAATATTTCTCATGAGTATCATCATCCCAATCATCTCTTTTTCCATGTTGTGTAACAAATTCTTTTTCTAAATCGGATTTCTCAAATGGTTGCGCATTATACAACATACACAATGACAAGAGACATTTGGCATATGTATTCCCCAGATGTACATATCTTCGTAACAATGCAAATGAGAACAAGTCATACTCAAATCCTGATTGTACAACACTGCAATGATTCAATCCAAGCTCGTACATGTAATAGTATGTTGATTCGGCTTGCTGTAGAGTGCAGTTCTCCAGATTTATAATTTCAGCCTTTATTGATTTCTCAGTTAATCGTGGATTCTTGGCATACTTTAGTGTGAGAAATAGTGTGATGTGACGTATTAATTCCTCATTAATAATATATTCATTTTCTTGCTTTGTTATTTCTACAGGATGCTCTGCATGATTCTCCAACAGTTTCACATACAAGTTTGAAACCTTATTGTTAATCTCTGAAATTAATTTCTCAAAGTCTAGTTGCAGTTCTGCATCTTGACACAAATCTAATCTTTCTGTTAGTCTATTAATTTGGGATTCATATCTTACAAGTTGTTTTGTAATATTTCCTTTGATAATGTCTTTTCCAAATGATTTACTTAGCTCCTTGTACCAGAACTTTATGTCTGTATTTATCGTGTTGCGATTTACTTTCATTAAATCAGATATTTTTCTAGCTGAATATCCAAGCTCAAAATATAATCGATACACTTCGTTTTGCCTGTCTTGTTTGTTATCGGTACGATAAGATTGTTTATTTTCTGTTTGTTGTTTTTCTTTTTGAACTAATGCCAATGCTTATGCATCATAGTTAATTCTTTTAAAGACTGTCTTTTTGATATAATAAATTAAATAATTTCACAATGGCATGATCATTACATCAAATCAAAATTAATCAATACATTTTTGATTTTAACAGTTTTCTCTGCCTGTATGTTTTCAAACCCTCTTGTAATGATTTGTAACAAACAACACAATAAGATACAAGTCTCTCATCGTATAATTTCCCTTGTAAGATTAGAGTTTGATTATTCATGTTATTTTGGGTATGTTGATTTATAATTATACAGCCACAAATGTAGCATTGTACATTTGTGTCATTTAGGATATTATTCATCACACGTAACCCATTACATATTCGTCAGTTTGTTTTTTTGTGAAATATGAAATTGTATGTCCTGCATCTTGGTGATATTGTTCTGTTTTGCCATCGCCATCTGCATTATTTATTTTAATTAATTCCAGATTGTCTTGGTGGCAAACAGGACATATCCAATTTGTGTAATGTATATCGCCTGTGCTAGTACAATTATTCCGATCAGTGTTACTTTCAGATGAAAAATGACTCATTTTTTGGTCGGAGTAATGATTTGGCTCATCAGACTGTACTTTACCATCACGACCAAGATTCTCACTATTATAGGCGTGATTTTGGGTTTGGTCGGGGTGGTCGGCATGGTCGGGGTCTAATACCAAAGATTGATCTATTGGAATTATCTTTGTGATGGAACGATTATGCCACGGTTTAGGCTCTCTTTTTGTGTAGGTTCTAGTGCTGATTTCATATCCTACTTTTCTGAACTGTTCTTGCAGTTTGTTTATCTGCTGTACCAGATGGTTTGATTTCTTTGGCCAGTTGGAGTACTTTTCTTTGGTATCAACGCTGAGATTAATTGCATTTGACGATAAATCGCAATGCAGTTGGGAGGTTAATCCCTCAAAATCCTTTTGTTGTCTTGACTCCATAAAATAGTCAATTACTCTAATTATCGGGTAAGAGTCATTGTCTTTGAGTGTGATCTCCTCTCTTTTTATATAATACAAGTTTAGAAACTCGTTTGGTTTGTACCCTAACATTTGAGATATTGTCTCGCCATACATTTCAAAGTCTGCAAGTCTTGTCTTTGGGGTTATCCTAGCACCTATGATATTGTGATTGGCAAATGTTTTTGATAGAATAGAAAATATCTGGTGTAATACATGTGGAAGTAACTCATGAAATCTCTCCCACACCTCAGATTTTGATAGTTTTTTATTTTCAGCAATTCGAATAGTCTTATAATATGTGGTTCTGTCATTAAAGTCAGGAAATTCAATGCTTGGAGATATTCCATTGAATACAAATTTCTTTTTGGAATAAGACTTTGTAAACAAATCGTTGTTAGTGTAGTGTTTTCTTTTTGATATTTCATCACCGGATAATGCCCTGCATAACATGTCGGATATACTATGATCAAATCCTGAAACGTTGTCATACGCTATGAGATACTTGTTTGAGATGTTACTTTGCAAGTCCTTTTTCTCAATACTAAATGAGCCAATGTTTGCAGAGCTTGGGTCTACAATGCATTTGATCATTTGGGTTGTGATGGTCTTGCTGGAACCATGTATTCCATCAAAGAACATGAAAGGTGTCTCTTGGTTCTGAAAGAACATGTGAATTAGGTGAACCTTGAATAGTATCTTGTCTTGGATTCTAAACAAATTACACAAATCTTCTAATATATTCTCCATCTTTGATAGTTCATCAGGTAACACTTGTTGTACCATGCCACCAATTCTCTCAAAGACTGGAAATGATTCAGCATATGGCAGTATGATATAATTTTGTGCAGTAATCCTTACAAATTCCCAGTCTGTTCTGCCTAGATCATAGTAGATTCTGTCTTTTTTCTGGCATATCCTGTTGTGGATTGGCTCTCTGGGAGTGATTCCATTAAACTGAGAATCAGATATAATGTGCTGTATCGTATTCTTGTATGTGTCTGCAGAATAAAACTCGTCTGTGTTATTTTTGTGGTGATACATGAGCCATTGAATTACACCAACTGAATCCAATGAAATAATCTCAATGTGGTTTCCAGTCTTTACCCTGGCATAAACTTGGGAAGAATCATCTGCTGATACTACCAACCCTGAAATATTTCCCTTGAAGAACTGGTATAACTTTTTGATGAGTGAATAGTCGGATTCCTCTGGGTTATCCCAATCAGTTTTTGTGTAACCAGCTGTTTCTTGCAGTTCGTTTATTGTTTTTTGAGCTTGTTGCTTTTGTTGTATTGTAGTGCAAGAGTTTTTTCCTAGTTTTTTGAAATTTGTTTTTATCTCATTTTTTATCTTACCTACACCAGAATAGATAGAATGGCGTAATGATTTGCAATGCTCAATGTCTTCTGGATCATTTTTGTATTCATCACAAGAGTCGCACCAAGATACAACAATCTCACTCAATTATTTCATTTCCTCCCATGACTTTTGTATTCTTTCAAATTCTTCACTATTCAGTCCACACTGAATTATTCTCTTGTAGACATATGATCTTGGCAGGTCTGCCCTTTTTTGCTCTATGAAGTCACACAGTTTTTTGGGAATTGTTATTCCAACAAATTTTGATGTCATGTAAGTACTCCTGAAATGTTTTTCTTTGATTTTATTCCACGTGAATAATGCTGTAGATTGAAACACTTTTCACATACTAGATAGGATGTTCCAATGGAATAATCAATTTGGTATTTTGATACATTCTCACAGCAACGTAACTGTATACTCATTTTTCATTCTCCAATATCTCACATAATGCATTTTCAATGAATCTTGAACGTGGAACAAAACCACGAATTTTATCAATTTTGAAAATCATTTGTATATCTAGTGAAATTGCAATGGTTTTTCGTGTCATGACTATACTGTTACATTAACTTTAATATATGCAATATGAAATATCAGGTTGTGGGAAATAACATGTTAGAATTATCAACTATTCAAAAAAAGATTTTGGAGACATTTTTTGAGAAGAGGGATACGACGATTATACATCCAGACATAAAGTTTACAGAAGAAAGTAAAAAGATGGTTGCCAGAACTACCGCCAAAATTAAAAATTCAGACTGTGAATCATATGAACAGCAAACGTATGGAGTGTTTGAGGGTTTTAAGGCAATGATTAGAGGCCTTACAAGCTATGATCTTCAAAAGCATGGAATATTACGTAGAACTTGGGATATTAACAAAGAGTTTCTGATAAAAAATCAATTAATTCACCTCATACGGGAAAGAAAGACGGGTCAACAGACTAGACAATTCTATGACATAACCTCACTTGGGATTTTCTGGTTGCTTCAAAACCAAGACATTGATTCTCTGAAACACGACTTTCTCAGAAAATATTCCAGTCATACCATCCTTACTGAAAAAAGATGGAAGGATATGAAGAAATTATTTGGAGAATATTTGTTTTACATACTCAAAAGATCCGTTGAGCAGATTTCATGGGAAGACACACTACCTCCAGGCGTCATAAAGAAATATCCAAGAGACAAAAAAATGATAAAAGACACATTATCAAAACTTGAGGAATTTGTAAAACGGAGAAAAGAATGGTATAAAGAATATGATGAGATTATTTCTGCTATACATGATGCAGATATTAATAACAGCAAACCATTAGAGAAAATCTGTTCCAGATACTTTGATTTACTACAAAAAAAAGATGCACATGACAAATGCATTATCGTGTTTATGATAAATGATTATTTTGACGAGTTGTCAAAGCCATATGAGAGATTCAGTCATCAAAACAGAATGGTTGTATTGGAAAAGACGATATTTTGGTTTGAATCAATAGAGATTACCCTAAGAAGGCAGTATACAAAATTTGCAGACACAAAAAAAGGAATCCAAAGTAGGTTGGAGAGAAATGAAAAGAGAGAAAATATCAGCATGGTGCTTCCAAAAAATATGGACCACATTGACTTTAGGGAACCAGACAATAACGTATTGAAAAGACTCGTCTTTGTGTTTTACCACAATCTTTTACAGATGGCCCATGATGATTGGACTAGACTAGACATTGCACAAAGCATATGGTATGATATAAAATCTGCAGGAAAGACTAGAGAGGAAACAAAAGAACTCTTTCAAAAAGAATACAACCAATATAAAAAAGGATTAGAAAAGTTCAATTATTTTGCAGACATGGACGATCAGAAATACGACATATCTAAAAAACTAATGACTGCATCAGAGGATGCAAGAGACATCATTGCAAAGGATTCAGAGCTAAAAGAGATAATAAACGATGGAGTTACAGAGATAAATTCTGAAATAACCAAACTCAAAGATATGAAAATGCAAATGAACATATCATGATATAATTAGACGCTATGAGAGAGTTTTCTTCTTTTGAGCTCATCTTCCAGATTTTGTCTCTTTTGTGATTCCATGTAATTGAGACATGAGCATAACTATTTCTAATTTTTGATTCATTTCTCAAATTATTTAAATGAAAAAAGCTAAGGATCTCATAATGTTTTGTTCATTGAAATGTCAAAACAAATGAAAATCCCCAGCAATATTCTATTTGAATCATTTCTTATTGGTGTTTTGTATCTGGTTGGAAGTTTGTCTCTGTATGAGGATATCCTAAGAGTTGGTAGACCGTATGTTTATCCCACCATTCTGATGGTACAACTATACATCATAAAATCATGGATGCGAGTTCCAAGCAACAACACTCTTCACTATTTTCTCTTGATGCCACAAAACGATAAACTGATCAGAGTTTGCAGGTTACAACAAATTCCAGACAGAAGAACCATTGATAGACGATTCCAAGTTCTGCCAATTGGTACCATCATTGGTACGATGGGGAATATGTTTGTCTCAGAAGGAATCGTAGATGATGAATCTACATCAGTTGACAGTTCTCTACTGAAAGCAAAAGGTCCAGTCTGGCACAAGTCTGACATCAAAAAGAACCGTTTACCGATTTCAGGAATAGACACTGATGCAAAATGGGGTTTCTCAAACTCCAAAGGTTGGATATTTGGGTATAAACTGCACATGAGTTGCAGTACTGGCAAATTGATAGTTCCATTATCAGCTGATCTTAGCACTGCAAATATTCATGATGGTGCCATGTATTGTGGAATAGTTGAATCACTTGCAGGATTAGTTGATAATATTTGGTAATACTCCGTCATTTGGACCATGGTTTTACAAGCATTTTTGCCAACATTTCAAAGATATTCTTGTCTCGGTTGTTGAATCGAAACTCTATCTCCTTGAGATACAGATGAAAATACTGTTTGGGAACTCCTCTGTAGTTATACATCCAAGTTTTTGCATAACTCCAAAAGCCTTCCATTCCGTTAATGTGAGCATCATCTCTGACATACTCGTCTCTTCCATGAGATACCACCTTGTGCTTTCCTCTCATTATCAGAGATGCATATGCTGTATAGTCATCCGTGTAATACAACGAGCCTTTTCTTGTGTGCTTTTTGATTAGTTCCATCAGTGTGTCGTATTTTCGGTCAGGTACTGGAAACATCATCACTTGTCCGTTTCTCTTGTAAATTCCAAACACCAATGTCTTACATTCGGCTTCCCATCCACGCTTTCCCTTGCGATGACCGCCAAACATCGCCTCATCCAGTTCCAGTTTTCCTGACAGTCTTAGTTTGTCCATTGACGAGTCATAGATTGCCTCTCGAAATATCCTGAATGCGTGCTCTATCGTTTTGAAGCTGATGCTTGTGTTGAAGCGTATGGTATTACCTAATATTTTATGTGATCCTGCATATGACGATAAATCACTATACCAGTTTAGTAACAAGGGAAACCTAAGGCTGATTACTTCAATAAAGCCATACCCACGTACGCCGCCAGAGAGAATCAAACTTGTAGAGTTTTACAATTCAGAAATTGGTCAAGAGTTGTATTCAAATAGAAAAATTTCAATTGAACCTCTCTTTGAATATCTCAAAGACATGTTTGATATCAGAACAGTTCCTGTAAAAGGATTGTATAATGTGAAATCATTTGTGTTAATTTGTGTGCTTGTGTATCAGTTGATAGTTTACTACAACTGCATAATCGGAGCAAAGAATCCAAGAATTGTGAAAAGAATGTTGTGTTGCTAGAGAATAATTTTGGTTTTATTTTTGTAAATCATTATGCCCAAATCTCATGTAATTATACCATTGCTCAAATCTTTTCTGTTCGTCAGATTGGTTCTGCTCCATTACCTCTAGCTTTTTTTGCATAGCTGCAAGTGTTAGTTGTAGTTCTTTCTTTTCTTGTTGTTCCTCAATCTTTGTGTTCTCCCATGCTCTTGCATCCAAGATGTAGCTGCATTGTACACACAATGATGCCTCTATCGTGTTGATGTGACCGCATTTTGAGCATTCTTTTCTTGAAATTTTATGCTCTTGTTTTGGTATAATACCATGCTCTGCTAGTAATGGATTGATAACTTGTTTTCCTTTTCTGTGAACATAAGTTCTTGGTCTAGTAGAATTGATTTCCCACCCTGCGTACTGTTTTAACTGAAAATCATTTAGCATGTCTGTCTTTTCGGTGAGACTAGAGTGTCTTCCTAACAGATAAGGATTCCATGGTTTTTGTAATAGCTTTACTAACTTGTCTTTATCATCATTTTTTATTTTTTCATTCTTTATCATTAATGTAATTCGTTTTTTGAGAGTATCTGTAATTCTCCACAGGCTATCGGGATTTAGTGGTTTTAGGGTGGTTCTGCTAATAAATAAAAATGCGTTAGGATCTGATGAAAACGGATGTCTGTTTAACAAATCTCTCAAATATGGAAATCCAATAATTATTGGATTTGTTCTGGTTCCAGTTTTTGTATCCCATGTAGTTGAAGCTTCAGCATACTTTTCTTTGAGAACAATATCCCTTATTCTCATTTTTACAATTTCGTGATTTCTCGATGCCATATCCCAACACATTGTAAAGATTGCCTTGTCACGTAAATTATCACAATACTTTACAGCTAGCAGTAATTCTTCCTGACTCCATACATCATTTGGAGAATAGCTTGAATGGCGTCTGTTCTTCTTTTTCTTTATGCTGTTAAATGGTTCAGGTGTTTGCCAGTCCTCTCTTGGGATTTCTGTTCCTTTGTTGTATAACCATCTGTAAAATCCCACCAAACGTGCCAAATAATCATTCCATGTTCTCTCCCATTTTTTATCAGGATCTATTTCTATTGGTTTTTTTCTTTTGTCTAGAAATACTATGATGTCTTGTTTTGTAATATCATCAAGTTTTGTATTTGCAATGTCAACTGATAACATTTTCAATATTTTGAGATATGTTGATGCATTTCTTTCACTACTGTCCTCTTCTTCTGTTAACCATTTATGGAATTCTAAAAAGATGCTAGAGTGTTCTTGATTTTCTAAATTTCTTATGTGTTTTAGAACTGTTTCAGGTTTTGATGTCATGATTAATCTTATCTGTATTCAAGTATATGAACCCGATAGGTAAAAGGGCTCGGAGGGCTTCGATCCCTCGACCTAGCGGTTCGAAGCCGCTCGCACTATCCAGACTGTGCAACGAGTCCAAACAAGTAAGATTTTAACGGGTCTAAATATCTGTCTAGATACTTTGAAA